>Ga0058692_1000019_pt1 | contig 255580 bp, 131 predicted proteins | sample AgamicAtAmrz_FD_55216 | JGI IMG/M metagenome (GOLD analysis project Ga0058692, IMG submission 55216) | Agave microbial communities from Guanajuato, Mexico - At.Am.rz | ecosystem: Host-associated > Plants > Roots > Rhizosphere | place: Guanajato, Mexico | collected 2012-06-07 | reverse complement strand
AGCATCCCCCATCCTCTGACCGACATGTCGAGTTGTAAAAGACTTAGTACGCTTTGCTGAGCCTCCTTCGCAATCAACTCTCGCTCGATCAGAATATCCAGACCCCGAGAAATCTTGGCCCGACTCAAGCCCGAGATCAGGCCAATCTTATCGTAGGTCAATCTGGCCATTCCGAAGCTATCGGTATGGTGCGCGGTCAGGATGTAGCAAACCAATGCGGCCACCTCGTCAGCGCCTCCTCCCCCGTTTGACCAGTTAAACTGCTTGAGGCCCTGATCTTCGATCCAGGCCGTCGGGACGGCAACCCATGTTCGCATCATATCAGCGACCTTTCACGACAGAGAGGATGGCGTAAATTGCGTACACCGCAAGTCCGATGGCCGCGAGGCCAATTACGAATCCTTGGTGCTCGCTCGGGATCTGCAGAAGGGAGAAAACCTGTGTCCAAAAGTCTAACATTTCGAAGCTCCGTAAATCGAAAATTTCCATTTCGAAAAAATAGAGCGTCCGAATCTTTTTATATAGAAACAGTTCCTCCGCAGTCTCGGCTCATTGAAAATGTAAGCGTCTGAATTCACGATATAAAATACACCAGGAGAGTAGTTCAGGCAATCTACAAAGTAGTTCATGAATCCTTCGTCATGAACTATTTGGTACGTCATTGGCGTAGTGCAATTCTGCAGGTCAACGAACGTCTCTGTGAGGATATCATGCAACGAAAAAAAGAACACGACCCCGCAAAGGCTACTAGGCCTGAGGACTTTTCCGATCTCGTCCAACTCCCCCTGAAGCGAGAACTGAGGCCGGAAGACATTCGATCGATCCGCCGATCCGTTGCCAGTTCGTGCAAGGAATTCGAACGTCTCTTTCAGGTGCCGGCAAGGACGATGGAAGCCTATGAACAGGGACGACGCAGACCTGACGCCGCGACCAGAGCTCTCCTGATCGTCATAGCGAAGGAGCCGGAAGCAGCGAAGCGCGCGCTATCGCCTCTCCCGCCTTGGCATTTCCAAACGCCGTAAGTGTCCAACAACTGGGCGGATAATGAGAGAGCTAACTCAGTCGCCAGTTGCGCAAGCTGAAGCTCGGCCCATCATGGCAATGGGTTAGAACGTCAGCGCATTAGGCAAAGTTGCATAGTCGACCGTCGACCGTGTGATCTTATAGACTACCCCGTTCCTCAGCCAGATGTTGCCCGCTACGCACGGGAGGCCGCAGGTGTGCAAAGCATCACCACAGGACATTCGAACCGCCCGTCAGCGCGGTAGCCAAGGCATATGCGATCCACCTAACTCTCTCTTAACCGAGAATACGATCATTGAGCGCGGCATACGCTGGCACGACAAACGTAGGTCGGTTCGGCCGATATAGTTTCCTGAGGCCGTCCCTAAACGTGTCGACGTCGGCCTCGAAGAGATGTGGCATGATATCGACCAATATCGGTAGCCCAGTAATGCGGTCCGCGACAAGATCGCCGATTGCGAGGTGCCTGGAAGACGTGTCGGCCCAACCACCGCGCGCTTCCTTCCAGAAGTGAGTTTGATCAACGATATCCTTGATCCACAGCCATGGCGCCAGTCGCTCCACTCGCTCTTGAGAGATGCCCCACATCGGGAAATAATCTCGCGAGAACACGACCTTGGTGCCATCCTGCAACCTCCAGAAGCCATATGGTAGCCACAGCCGTGATGGAACGAAATCGGGAAGAGGAACGCGTGGTGTGACGACCTCAAAGTCTGCGCGTTCACCGGGACCGGTATCGAAAATCAGATGGGTAGGTCGGCCCGCGCGGCGAAGATAGGCCGGTGTGTTTTCGCCGTAGGCGACATCTTTCACGATCGTCCCAGGCTTGCCGCGACCGGGAGGTCCAAAATGGCGACGCCTCCAAATAGCGGCTCGTAAAGTCAACTGTTCATCGAGTGACCATGACGTCGCGCGAAGCAATCGCGCCTTGCAGACAGCGTATTGAACGTCGGCATAAGGCATCCCTAGCTTGTCTGCGAGATCAAGAATGAAACGCACCGAGCCCTCAATACTGAGATTCGTGCTTGCCTCAGGGCTAACGTGTTGGCTTTTTCCTCCGAGTTCATGCCAATCCCGATAACCAAGCGCCCGTGCAAGCGCCTCCTGCACCTGCGAAAGTTTGGAATCTCTTGCAACTCGTAGAAGGTACTTTGCGGCCTTCTTTGGCCGATCGATATCATGAAACTGGATTCGCATAGAACCACTCCGGCGGCGCTATTCATGGCGGGTCCACTTGGCCGGCGCACCTGTAAGAGAGGTTCGTCGCGTTGCGTATCAGTTCCTGCCCGCAGGCTTCGCCAATGTGGACGGCATGGCCGGATATTCCATAGTCTGGACGCTAAGTGATTCGGCGCCGTCTGCCAATAAACCGGGGGCATGATGAAAATCGGGTACAGCAATCTTCTCGGCGAGCATTTACAGGCCGATCAACTGATCCATAGGGATTGCGAGCCGTTTCAGATTGTCTGCCCCGCATGTCGAGAGCCGATCTTCAAGGTGGAGCGAAACGGGGCCGGTGATGGCATCCACTATCTGTCGCATTATGCTGCCGCGAAGTCGTTCCAGGATGATTGTGAATTACGCGTTTCGCGCTTGGCGACCGAATTCATGTCCAAGGGCAACCAGTCCTCACGCGATCAACGGTTGCAATATTTTCTGCAAGTCCTCAGGGATCTCGTGGCGCAAGACAAGATCTACAAGGGTTCTCCCCAAAAAGCCCAAACGCTGCTGAACCACTCAAAAGCCATTGGCTGGCTTCGCCTTCAACACTATGAGATGGCGAGGAAGTTTGGCCGGTCGCAAGCTGACTTTGGGGAGGCAGTCGCCGGGTACATAAAAGATCTCGCAAGCCAGGGCGCTATTCTGGACACCGCCTTTGCTGCGACCGTCCAGGAGCGCATCTCCTTCGATATCTGGCAATCGCTAACAAGTCCGATTGCCCGGTCAAACTACGAGTTTCTATTCAATCATGGCTACGTGAAGCTATTGACGAGATTGGAAGCGGCAAAGGATGGCCGTGCAACTCCTGAAGGCCAATCACAAATGTACCGACACCTCGCGGGCCTGGTCAGTGCCAGCAGGAAAGGTGGAATGCAGATGATCGCCGACATGGCTCATTTTGAAGTCGGTCCTCCATTCGCCCTCGAAGGGATGACACTGCTGGGAAAGGCAATGGCCGAGATAACCCATGAGATGATCGGGACATTGGTCGCTTTGCCCTATTTCGATATTCTCAAGGCAAAAGCCCTGAAGGCATAGTCCAATGCTGTATCGATGTTTCGCGGAGCAACTTGTGAGGGATACGCGTTACACACCGTCCCCGATGTCCGCCTCGGCTTCATCAGCGCTGTCCGCCATAGTATACGGCTCTTCTATTGCGGACTCACCCTCCTGCCTAAGCAATCCGGCATCCGTTAGAGCTTCCACGTCCGGAAGGTCCCTCAGCGTATCCATACCAAAGGCGGAAAGGAAATGCGGCGTGGTCACATAGGTGTAAGGCGCCCCAGGTGTTGGGCTACGCGGCCCCGCCGCAATGAAACCAGCTCCGCGCAGATTGCCGATCGTGTCGCGACTGACCTCCTTCCCGAAGATCTTTGACAGTTCGCCGCGGGTGATAGGCTGGAAATATCCGACCGCCACCAGCACCATAGCCTCAAACTCCGAGAGCGCCGCCGCACCTCCCCTCGTCGGCGCAGAGGACGCGCGGATCGTGTCGGCAAATCGTGGCCGCGTTCGGTGCTGCCAGCCACCGGCGACCGACACAAGTTCATAGGGCCGATCCCGTAGTTCCTCGATCAGATCATCGATCAGCAGGTCAATGCTGCAATCCCGACCGACGACGCGCGCCAAAGTTTCACGGCTGACCGGCTCCGCCGAGGCAAAGATGACAGCTTCGGCCCGCATCATCCATTCCCGCCAACGCATTTCTGTCGGCAGATCTTCCAGCTCCCGATCGATCAGACGTTCGTCTGCGGATGGTGCTCTCCGGCGCAATGGCTTGCTTGCGGGTGATCCGGCCATGGTCATAACCCGAAAATTCGAAATGACGAGCGACCGGAAAGCTCACGCACCGCGTCGTAAGCCTCGAGCCGCTCAAACAAGCGGGACGCTGCCCAGCGCGACAGCTGGCCTCCGGGTGACGTCGCTGAGACGGCATCCTCATCCAGCAACTTCCGAATGACGGGTTCGGCCCCTTTTGTCCGAAGCTTTGGAGTCACGGCAACTAACCGTGCGGCGCGGCGATCAATCTCCGCGGCAGAGCGGAGCGCTGCCTCGACGCCATCGACCAGGGTCAGGCAGATTGCCTTCGGATAGGCCGGCTCACCCGGTCGTACGCGACCCCGCCCACCGATCGTTCGGAATGCCGAGCCAAACCGTGCGGTCAGCAGCAGCGGTACTGGCTTTGGCCATTTCAGCTTCAGCGCCAGCACCACGTCCGCCAAGCCGAGAGAAAGAACTTCGGCGTCTGGGCGAAGGGTCGCGATCTCCGATATCAGATCGGCCACAGCGAGGGGTGCCGCGCGCCCGGACTGGATCGCCGTATCGATGAGATCGGTGGTTGAAGCAAGGTCGTCGTTCCATCGGATTGACAACAATGTCGCCAGTTCTTCCACGAGCGGGGTGCCCGGCGTCCGAGATTGTCGGGCCAGCAATCGTGTGGCCAAAAGCAGCCTTCCGGCCGGCCCCGGATCTCCGTCTGCGGGCGTCAAAAGAACGGCGTCGCGCAGCGCATCCTCTTCCTCATTCCGGCCGAGCATCCGAGCGGCGACAGCGGCCGATTTAAGGGCCAGACGATCCCGCCAACAACCGATCCACGGTGGGTCAGCGCGAATCAGATCGTCAAGCGATTTCAGTGCGATACCGGCCGCGAAGACCGCGTCGCGCTCATCGACGTTGCGTCCGCGCGCCACCGCCCAGCCCGGCAGGTGCGCGGACCATGTGGGTGATGGAGCTTGCGCTATCGTGATCGAATCCATGCTTCGCAACATAGTTCAGCTGCGCGGTTTTATCCACAAATATTACGCCTAACCGCACGGCCTGTCCCAAACAAATGATGTCCGATAATCTTGCATTATCGGACGTTCTCGTCATTGTAGAGAAATGGCCCAAATCATCGAGCACAACACCAAAAATCACGTCGAGGAGACCTCAGCGCCGTCTCTCAGCACGGCGGCTGGGCGTGATGTTTCCGCGCCGGAGGTGTCAGGCGCAAGCCCCCTCCCCTCTCTCGCCGGCGGTGGCGAGACACCTGCTCATCTTGCCAGCCTCGCCGATCGCGCTCGTGGCTATGTCCAGGCGGCCAGTTCCGCCAACACGCGCAAGGCCTACGCGGCCGACTGGAAGCATTTTTCGGCGTGGTGCAGGCGCTCCAATCTGGCCCCCCTGCCCCCGCATCCGCAAACCGTCGGACTTTACATCACAGCCTGCGCTTCCGGCACAGTTGAACGGGGTGCAAAAGCGAACTCTGTCTCGACCATCGAACGCCGCCTCTCCTCACTCTCCTGGAACTATGCCCAGCGTGGCCTCTCGCTCGATCGCAAGGACCGGCATATCGCCACCGTGATGGCCGGCATCCGCAACAGCCACGCCAAGCCACCTGTCCAGAAGGAAGCGGTCATGGCTGAGGATATCATTGCCATGGTCGAAACGCTCGATCGCGGCTCCCTGCGCGGCCTGCGTGATCGGGCCATGTTGCTCATCGGCTTTGCTGGCGGCCTTCGGCGCTCCGAGATCGTCGGCCTCGACCTGAAGGCCGACCAGACTGAGGACGGTCGTGGTTGGATCGAGATCCTCGACAAGGGTATGATTATTACGCTGCGTGGTAAAACCGGATGGCGAGAGGTCGAGGTCGGTCGCGGCTCGGCCGATGCGACCTGCCCGGTCGCCGCAATCGAGACCTGGATCAAGTTCGCCAAGCTGGCTCATGGCCCTCTGTTTCGCCGGGTCACCGGGCAAGGGAAAGCTATCGGGTCGGAGCGGCTGAATGACAAGGAGGTCGCTCGGCTGGTGAAAAGGGCTGCAATGGCCGCCGGCGTTCGCGGCGACCTCAGCGAGATTGAGCGCGCCTTCAAATTCTCCGGCCATTCCCTTCGTGCGGGATTGGCGTCTTCCGCTGAAGTCGACGAGCGTTACGTCCAGAAACAGCTTGGCCATGCTTCAGCCGAGATGACCCGTCGCTATCAGCGACGACGTGATCGCTTCCGTGTGAATTTGACCAAGGCATCAGGACTATAAGTCGGTCCCTCCCCTGCTCCAGAGTGAAATCGTAAGGCGAGATGCCAGTGCCGAATTTCTCGCTTAGCGCTTGAAGAAATCAGAAGCCGAAAGCCACATTAGTGATGAGATCGCTAAGAACGTGATCGTATTGCTCCGCACCACAGTCTCCTTCTTGTCGGCAGAGCGCTCGGTTGAAGATGCGGGAGTATCGCGCTCGGGTGATAGTAAGACAAAATCATGATTACTCTGCCTCGACAGAAGGCTGCATCAAACACATCAGTTCCCCGAGATCATAACCTACCAATATCTGTTCTTCCAAAAGACCAAGCAAGAGTGCCACGAAAGCGATAGGCCCATTATGGTGGGAAACGGGTACGGAGTAGTATTCAGGTACGAGTCCCCGAATATCTTCGCCCGCTGCATCCTCCGCAACCAAGGCGTGGTAGTCAGGATGAGACTCGACCATATCAAGTGTGCTGCGGTGATGGACCATCAAAGCTCGTCTGACCGCGGTATCATTAACTCTTCTGATCAAAAACTCCTTATCCAGCGTTACTAATGCGTCTGGCTTAATTTCACCGCCCCCGTATCGATTGTGATCTAGACGTTCTTGCAACGGCACTCTCGCTGTCACTTTCGTTCCATAGAGCTTGCTGCCACGGTACGCCACTACCATCGTAAAAGGCCCATGTGGCCTCCGATCTCCTTGTCTCCACTTCGCCCTGGCCATGGTCGACAAGTGAGACACGGCAGGTATCTCTTCCAACTTCGAGAGGGCGTCAGCCAGTGTTTGCTCGGTCAACACCGATTTTGCCTCCACTACACCGTAAACATCGTCGTAAGGAATTAGCCTGGTACCCGATTCTTCATCGAGACAAAGGTTTGGAGAATTGTCTTTCCTGAAAATTATCACATCAAACTCAGACGTGACATCTGCAATGATCCTGTCGTTATCCCACCGCGTGTAAACAATGTAACCTCGCGATACGCCGTACTTCCCAGGCAGCATCTCTCGTAGAAATTTTCTAATCTGCCCTTCCCTTGGACGACCTGTGTTATCTGGCCGCCGGTGCAGCGCGCCACGCGCAAACGCTAACTCGAAATCTTTCGCAATGATTCCCGTTAAATCGGTAAGTTTTGGCTTCACCAGACACTCCAAATGGACATTTAGGCGACGAACTCGCCGTTGCATCAAAACTTCTTTATTGTGAACATCAAGACACTCCGCGCAGCGAACCTTCCCGCCCGGAAGTTAGATTTCGGCCAGAAACTCGGAAAGCGATTTTCCCGTTTTTGAGAACAATTCTGGAAACTCTTCATCAAGACAATAATGCTGTCGAGAATGCTTCGCCCGCGCAGAAGGAACGGCAGGGTCATCTTGATGATTGAGCTCCAAAAGCTTCCACCAGCGCACCTTAAGCGGCCTCGATGACCTCTTTGGTCTTATTCAGCCGTTTTACATGGGATGGCGTCCTGAGATTATCTTGGCTCCCGATTCGGATCTTCACCTCTTTCGCTAATGAAAGGGTTTAATACAACCGAGAAATCCTTAATCGTATCCTGCACCGCTACATGTCCGGAGCTACTAAATGCTGTTCAACTTTAGAGATTTTACAATAGCTCTTGAGGCCGCCTGGGATCTGTCAGCCGCCGTGTCGCTTCCTCCTACTGCACCAGCGCTCCGCGACGAGGAAGACCAACTAAACACGATTGTGAGAAGCGCTATCTCGGACGATAGTAGCTCATTCAAAGCGGCGGATCTGCGCAAGCTCATTCGTTATATCGCCCTATCAGATGTTCTCAACGGCCGAGATGGTGAGCTGGTCCTTGTTCTAGAGAAGCTCACTGGGCATTTTTCCGTTAGCGCAGGTCTCGCGTCTCCCGTACAAAAGGACTGGCGCATCGCTCTTGCGGCAGGTCGACGGCTTTTGGCGTTGAACGACTTTAAAGTAGCCGACGTCAAAACAGACAACATGATCAAGGGGCTCGGTCGTCTCTTAGCCGGTGGCCACAACTTCGTTTTGGATGACAGAGGCATAGACCCGACCTCTGATGGCTTTTCGACAGCCTCGACACTCATTTTTCAATATCTTCAAGCAGCAGGTCGAGAAAACGCCTTCGCGTTCCTAGAGGGCTTGGCGCGGCTGGTTAACTTGTACGAGTTCGATCAGGTCCTTTATTCTCGGAACCCGGCCAATCAGCCTCGTGAAGCTTCCATCCCGTTTGGATTTCTTTGGCAACTTGCGGCTCGCGTAGAAGATCGGGCGCCTACAGTGCCCGACCACAATACTGTCATGCATAACGCGGTGGCGATTTCCAGGGACCTCGTTGCAATGACAGCGGTGGAGAGCTACGGGCAATTTTGGGCCCTGAATGTGTCCACCAACGATCTGGACAGATGGCTCGCTGACGCGACGCTAAACGACCACCTTTTCTCTCTTCAGCAGTGGACGCCTTATATCACTCCACTCATCCTACGCCATTTTTTTGGTACCGATCACGACGAGAAGCTCCGACGTGAACTGGGTTGGGGGGTGGAGGACGCAGCGATCTTGGCAGAAATAATTCTGACCAAGGCAAGAACCAGTCCTGGATATCTGACTTCCAGTGATGTCCAGCGAGCCATTCCCTTCGAAGTGTCGAAGGCGTTGTCGCGCGACCTCACACACCAGGCGCCCTCGCCAAACGCAAACTATCTAACCCCCTTCTCGGCTACGCAGGCAGATCTTATGTTCCGTCCGTTCTCGTCGTGCGCAAGTTCTGGCCAATTTTTTATTCCAACTCGGTCGGCTTGCGGCCCTGCTTTCTATGAGGCGGTAGTTGCCGGATTTCGCAAAGTCTTTCCGGATGAGATCAGCAACATGACTGGCGATGGTTTGGAAAGAGCAACTGGAGCGATTTTAAAGTTTCGGGGGCTAAACCCGACTATCGAGGCAAAAAAATATCACATGAACGGCATTGACGGGGAATGTGATCTTGTCCTCGAGGACGACCAAACGATTATCTTCATCGAATGCAAAGCAAAGCCAATCACTAGAGCGGCGATGTCCGGCGAAATGGGCGATCCGACCCTTCTCTATCTGGAGGGGATCGTCGCTTCACAGACCCAGGCTCTGCAGCACGAAACGATCTTAGAAGAACACAATCGCATTGAATTCGAAGACCACCTCGTTCTTGAACGCAAAGGGAGGAAAATTATTCGTCTTTCCATGACCCTTTTTGACTATGGCACTCTGCAGGATCGGTTTGTGTTCTCGCATCTGTCGGCAGCGCTGACTAATAGTGAGCTCGTATCGACCTCTTCCCGCTCAAAGAAGAGAGTGAAAAAAGCGAACGACATCCTTGATAAGCTGCGGTCTAGTCTTGGTATCGAAAAGGACATGAGTGAAGAAGCAGCGCGCAACGTGTGGATCAGGTCGCTTCCGACGGCATCTCTCTCCATCGGCCAATTAGCCGCAATTCTCGTCGCAGAGGACAATGTGAGCAAGCTTGCACGTGTCATTTCCCGACCCGCTTCATTCGCTACCGGAAGCGTTCTTAAAGAGTATCACTTTTTAAAGAAGCAACAATTGATCTGATCCGACGTTCTCCACCCTCTACGACATCATCACTAAAGAGCCGTGTACCGTTAAGATTCACTTTGAAATGCATCTCATTTGATAGCTCAATCTTCGTTGTCCTATCCCGAGTGACTCTGACACTACGCTCTAGACGGGATTGCTCTTAACGCATCTTCATCGCGATAGGCCGAAAAGTTGTCAGCCGGAAACTTCGGCCTTTATATCGGAATATCAATTGTTTACGGCATTTGCACCTACATAGCCGTGATTAGGCCGAGAGCTTTGGCGTGATACTGTTTGCTCGGAGCAAGGCGAAAAGCATGGGGCCAAGGGAAAACTCCCCTCGCCGCGCCTTAGCCGTGAGATCGCGAAGGTATCCACCGGCCGAATTGATATGGCCAGCCCGTTCGTAGATGCAGCTGATTGCAATTGCCGCCCCCGCCTGGCCCATCGCCTCGCAAGCTTCCTCGTAGGCCGACGGGCTGACCCCAAGCATTGATCGAATTGTGACTGCGGCGGACATCAGCTCGCGCCAGCTCCCAACCGTCCCCCCGGCCCCAAAATTCCCAATCTCAGGGCAAGCGCGGAGCACCATGGATAATGGGAAGACCTCCGGCTCGTCTTTCCGGCGTCTCTCACGATTTTGCTCAGTTCTCTCGCCCTGCTTCTTTTCGAAGCGAGGTTCAAGTTCATTGCAAGATTCGGTATTTGAATTCTGTATGTGGCGCCCAAATGCGATGTCATTGCCATCGTTTTTTTGAACTTCTTCCTTTGTTTCCAACATCCTTGCGACTTCCTCGTGCAAGAGCGTCATCTCTTCCAGGCTGGAAGTCAGGTCATGAATAGTTGGGCGGCGAGAAAAACGGCCTACAATCTCAATGAAGCAGTTCTCAGCAGCTCGCCAATCGCCCGGAAGGCCCTCCTCGATACCGACGGTAATGAGCTTGCGCACATCACGACGCACGATGGTCAGACGATCCTTAGCCATACGGAATTGGCGCTGCTCTCTTGCGACGTCCTGCGCAAGTGCTGCGAACTCGGCAGCTCTGGCAAGCAGCGGTGCCAAACTGAATCCGTAAGCGTCGGCAATGTCACCCTCTTCGTCTTTGCGCGCATAGCGCTTCCCATTCGGGCTATCTTTCCTGAAGACGATCCCGGCGTCTACGAGTGCTGCGAGGTTCTTGCGAAGCGTTGTCCCGGCAATCCCGTTGGCCCTGGCCGACAGCTGGGCGTTCGACGGAAAAACGATAAGGTTCTTGTCACCGCTGAGTTCCGTCGAAGGGAAAAAAGACAACAGCGCGTTCAAAACGGCAAGCGCGCGATCCTGCAGACCTAGCCGCGTCCTCGCGTCACCAACGTCTCGGAAGACGCGCCACTTATCGACAGCGCTCGTCATTGCCGCGCGCTCCGTCTCCTGCTGCCGTTTCACCAAGGCAAGCGTCATCGATCGCCGCCCAAACGGCGTCGTTATATATCCCGTCTCCATGTCCTTCACCTTTCAAAAGGCAAAGAAAAGGCTACGCCGGAACGGCGCTGACTCTTGACTGTGATTCCGGGAAGTGCGATTCTCTAAGCGACCAAACTGAGAGAGGCCTTCTGGAACACCGTTTCGGAGGGCTTTTTCTTTGCTCTAACGATCCTTTCCACGTTTCATCGCATCTACCGCTTCGCGCTTTTGTAGGAAGCGTAGATTTCTGGCAGCATCGATAGAAGGTAGTCGCCGAATTCCGGCGCCGCTTTCTTGTCGATCATCAGCGTCAGTGTCTTCTTGTCCTGGCGGAAACTCGCAGCTTTGACGCCGTCTTCAGCCTGCCATACTTCGGCAGCAACGGCTTTTGCCTTCTTTGTTTTCTTCTGAGCGACGGCTTCGAACACGCGAGCGAAGCGCTCGTCCGAAGGCAAGGCCTTGATAGCGCCGTCCAGCAGAAGCTCGCGGGCGCAGTCCACTGCACCTTCCGCGTTCAACCGCGATGATAACTCATACCAACGATCACGCCCTGTCTTCGGTGTCGGGCCGATCAGCCGGATGATGTCGGCCGGCAATTGCGTTGCGGCTTGGATCAAGCGCGAAAGGTTGCTTTTGTCGACCGCAAGTGCGGCCATGATGACGTGCCGTTGAATGCCGCCCGCTTCAAGCTGCGCTGCATAGAGAGCGCGCTCGATAAAGGACAGATCTTGGCGTGCGCTGTTCTCCTGACCTTGGGCGAGAACCAGTTCGTCGTCGGTCAGATTTCTGACGGCGGCCTTGATCTTCAGGCCTGCGGCTTTCACTGCCCGCAAACGTCTGCGACCATAGGCGATTTGGTACCTTCCATCGGCAGATGGATGGGGCCGCACGAGAATTGGAACCTGCTGGCCGTTCTCTCGAATGTTGCGTGCAAACTCCTCGAATTGGCTGTCGTCCTCGTCAAGGCGATCGGTAATTGCCGGCGCATCGATAAGATCCGGATCCAACTCAGCCAAAGACTGCGACTTCAACGCCTCAATCGACCGAGACACGGCACCAATGGCACCGCGAGGCGCATACTGGGGAGGAGGGGCCTCATGATTGGCGGCTTCCTGATCGTCCCTTGTCGATTGTGTCGAGACCTTGAGGTCGGAAAGAAGATGCTTTCTAGCCATCTTTTTCGTCTCCTGCGCCGGAATAACCAGTTGATCGAAATGCGAAAAGTGGGCGGGAATTCGAAAAGTTTCCGGCTGGCAACTTTCTGCGCCGCAAGGTCATCTTGATTTGCGTGACGGCCATCATTTTCTGCCCCACGCTGTTTGGATCAATTGCTCGATTTCGCTGTTGACGTTGTCGAGCGATTCCATTGCGCGATCATAGGTCGCTCTCGTGAACTGGTCTCGGCTGACTTCGTACAGGGTCTGTTTGGTAATTCCGGCATCCGAAATCGCGGTGCTTTTTAGCATCGGGTGATTCAGGACATGGTCGCCAAACATGGTCCGCATAAACGAAACCATTTGGTTCTGCGGACCATCACCCGGCTCATAGCGGGTCACGAGGTAGCGCATCCAGTCGTAGTTCATGCTGCCGCCGGCGTCCGCGACAACACTCAGAAGTTCTGATGTCATCAGGAGGAACTGGCACATGGACATGACGTCCAGCATTTGCGGATGAACGGTGACGAGAACGGCCGTCGCCGCGCAAAGCGCCGAAATGGTGAGGAACCCCAACTGTGGGGGGCAATCGACGACCACGACATCGTAATCGTCCGCGACAGATGCAATCGCGTCATCCATCCGGGTGAAGAAGATGTTCTTGCGATCGTTCGAACTGAGCACCTTCGCGGTGTCATGCTCGAACTCCATCAGCTCAAGATTGCCTGGAACCAGATCAAGATTAGTGAAGTAGGTCTTCTTGATGACGTCTTTTAGCGGGCGTCGTTCGTTATCGTATCTCACAGCGCCATAAAGGGTCTCGTTGTCCTTGACGTCGAACTCCGGCTGGAAACCGTGGAGCGCGGACATACTGGCCTGAGGATCGAGATCAATCGCCAGGACGCGATAGCCGTTGAGCGCGAGATACTGGGCGAGGTGGGCGGCCGTGGTGGTTTTTCCACTTCCGCCTTTGAAGTTGACCGCAGTGATAACCTGCAGGTGCTCACGCCCGGAGCGCCGCGGGGAATAACGACGATCACCTTTTCCGTTCTCATCCAGATACTCACGGAGCGCCTGAATGGTCTCAACAGTGTATGAGCGGCGGTTGTTATTGCCAATCTCTGGCTGCGGACCCTTTCCCTCGATCGACAAATGGCGGAGATAGCCGTCGTTCACCCCGATCAGCTTTGCCGCCTCAGTCGACGAGAATGAACGAAGCGTTTTACGCGCCTCGGGGGGATAGAGCTTCACGCGATGCTCGTGCAACGCGCCCGAGAGATCTCGCGCATGCGCCGCTATCAGTTTATGGATAGCCTTCTGAAGCTGGGCGGGATTCTCCACGACGTCCTCTCGTACACACGGTAAATTTCGTAAACACACCTTTTTGCCGTCGATAGGTCAACCTATTCCGGATCGTTTTGCAAGATATTTAAAGTTAATCAAAGGTTAACGAGCGGTGGCGCCGAAGCCCTCCACGGCTAACAAAACACCGATTCAAGCTTTTGTGACAGTAAGTTAGCACGAACCGGCTGGAGCTCAGGAAATCGACCTCACTAACACATTTGCTAGTGAATAAGCCCGCTAAGGCCGCCCGATTCCGCGTGCCGACGAGCGGAGCGGTAGAATCAGTCGCTAACACTTTTGATAGTAGATCGCGGTTTCAACACGTCGCAAACCTCCTCGGGCGACCACCCCAAAGAGGATTTTTGTCGATGAACCCACGTAGTCCCGAACAGGTCAGGCTTTCCCACGACCAAACCGCTCTTCTGTCTTAGAGGAGGGGCCGCAGTGAACCACTCTCGATCTCTCCCTCGACTTATCCGGAAGCTTCAGGAAGCGCTGGGCGACCAGATCTGCACGGCGCTCGACGACCCAAGTGTGGTCGAAGTGATGCTGAACCCGGACGGAAAGCTGTTCATCGAACGGCTGGGGCACGGCATAGCCACTGCTGGGGAAATGACGTCGGGCGCGGCCGAAATCGTCATCGGCAGTGTGGCGCATGTTCTCGATTCGGAAGTCGATGACACCAGGCCGATCGTGTCCGGCGAATTGCCGATCGGCGGCCACCGCTTCGAAGGTCTGCTGCCGCCCGTCGTTTCATCCCCATCCTTCACCATTCGACGTCGCGCATCGCAGCTCATTCCGCTGGACGAGTATGTCGCGAAGAAGATCATGACATCAGAGCAGGCGTCGGTGATCCGCAACGCGGTTCAGTCCCGGCTGAACATCGTCGTTTCCGGCGGCACGGGCTCGGGTAAGACGACGCTCGCCAATGCGATCATCGCCGAGATCGTAGAGCACGCTCCGGAAGACCGATTGGTCATTCTGGAAGACACAGCCGAGATCCGCTGCGCGGCCACCAACTCGATCGCCCTTCACACGAGTGACGCGATCGACATGTCACGGCTCCTGAAGAGCACAATGCGGCTTCGGCCCGACCGCATCATCGTGGGCGAGGTTCGCGACGGCGCGGCCCTCACGCTCCTAAAGGCATGGAACACCGGCCACCCCGGCGGCCTTTGCACGATCCATTCAAACACGGCGAAGTCGGCGCTGCAGCGGCTGGAGCAGCTGACGGCCGAGGCCAGCCAGCAGCCGATGAACAGCGTCATCGGTGATGCCGTCGATCTCATCATCTCAATCGAGCGAACCCCGAAGGGCCGTCGTGTGACGGACATTCTGCATGTCACGCGTTTTGCCTGCGGCCAGTACCAGACTGAATCCTATGGAGAGGAGCCCCGGAATGCGGCTTAACGGAATGATCACAACGCGCGTTGGATTTGCACTTCTGGCTCTCGCCTTCGCCACGCCGGCTTTGGCCAGCTCGGGCGGAAGCCTGCCTTGGGAAGGCCCCCTCCAGCAGATCCAGCAATCGATCACCGGGCCGGTCGCCGGCTATATCGCGCTTGCGGCCGTCGCCATCGCCGGCGGCATGCTGATCTTCGGCGGCGAGCTCAACGATTTCGCGCGGCGGCTGATGTACGTCGTGCTGGTTGCCGGCATCCTTCTCGGTGCCACCACGATTGTCGGCCTTTTCGGCGCGACCGGCGCATCGATTGGTATCGAGCTGCAGGCGCAAGACCGATCGCCCGAGAGGGGAGGGGAGGCGGCCAATGTCTAGGCCGCAGTCCAACCTTCAGCGCAACCGGATCCACCGTGCTTTGTCGCGGCCAAACCTGCTGATGGGCGCCGACCGTGAACTCGTCCTGATCACCGGCCTTGCAGCAGTGATCCTGATATTCGTCGTGCTGACGGTCTATTCCGCCGTTCTCGGCGTCGCGATCTGGATCTTCATCGTTGGATTGCTGCGGATCATAGCGAAGTCCGACCCGCTGATGCGGCGCGTCTATATACGCCACATCTCTTACAGGTCCCATTACAAACCGACCAGCGCGCCCTGGCGCCGCTACTGAGGAGGCTGACATGGTTGCCCTCAAGCGCTTCCGCACGACCGGACCATCCTTTGCCGATCTGGTCCCCTATGCCGGCCTGATCGACAACGGCGTCATGCTCCTGAAAGATGGTAGCCTGATGGCCGGCTGGTATTTCGCCGGTCCGGATTCGGAAAGTGCGACCGATCTCGAGCGCAACGAGCTTGCCCGACAGATCAATGCCGTGCTGGCGCGTATGGGATCGGGCTGGATCATCCAGGTCGAGGCCGTGCGCGTACCCACGGTTGACTATCCAGAGCAGGACCGATCGCACTTCCCTGATCCGGTCACGCGCGCCATCGATGATGAGCGGCGTGCTCACTTCGCCCGTGAACAAGGGCATTTCGAGAGCAAGCACGTGATCATTCTGACCTACCGGCCGCTGGAATCGAAACGGTCGTCCTTGAGCAAGTACATCTATTCCGACGAGGAGAGCCGCAAGCGTTCCTATGCCGACACAGTCCTGTTCATTTTCAAGAACGCGATCCGGGAGATCGAGCAATATCTCGGAAACACGTTGTCGATCCGGCGCATGCAGACCGTCGAGACGGCTGAACGGGGAGGGGAGAGGGTCGGTCGCTACGACGAGCTGCTGCAGTTTGTCCGCTTCTGCATCACAGGCGAGAACCATCCGGTCCGGCTGCCAGATGTGCCGATGTACCTCGACTGGGTGGCTACTGCCGAGCTCGAGCATGGCCTGACCCCGCGCGTCGAGAGCCGCTTTCTTGGTGTCGTCGCAATCGATGGACTGCCGGCCGAAAGCTGGCCCGGCATCCTTAACAGCCTCGATCTGATGCCGCTCACCTATCGCTGGTCGTCACGCTTTATCTTCCTCGACGCCGAGGAAGCGCGCCAGAAGCTCGAAAGGACCCGCAAGAAATGGCAGCAGAAGGTGCGGCCCTTCTTCGATCAGCTCTTCCAAACCCAGTCCCGATCGGTCGACCAGGATGCCATGACCATGGTGGGCGAAACCGAAGACGCAATCGCTCAGGCTTCGTCCCAACTGGTAGCCTACGGCTACTACACACCCGTCATCATCCTCTTCGACGAAGACCGGGAAGCACTGCAGGAAAAGGCGGAGGCGGTGCGCCGGCTGATCCAGGCCGAAGGATTTGGCGCCCGCATCGAGACGCTGAATGCGACAGACGCCTATCTCGGCAGCCTGCCGGGCAACTGGTATTGCAACATCCGCGAACCGCTGATCAATACCAACAATCTCTCGGATCTGGTCCCGCTGAATTCCGTCTGGTCGGGAAGCCCGGTCGCACCTTGCCCATTCTATCCGCCAAACTCGCCGCCGCTGATGCAGGTCGCGAGTGGATCGACGCCATTCCGCCTCAACCTGCATGTCGATGACGTCGGTCATACCCTGATCTTCGGCCCGACCGGTTCAGGCAAATCGACCTTGCTGGCGCTGATCGCGGCACAGTTCCGACGCTACGAATACGCCCAGATCTTCGCATTCGATAAGGGGCGATCGATGCAACCTCTGACGCTCGCTGCTGGCGGCGATCACTATGAGATCGGCGGCGACAGGCACTCGGAAGGGGGAGGGGAGGGGTCACCACTCGCCTTCTGCCCGCTATCCGAACTTTCGACGGACGAGGACCGGGCCTGGGCATCCGAATGGATCGAGACGCTCGTTTCCATCCAGGGGGTGACGGTCACGCCCGATCACCGCAATGCCATCTCGCGCCAGATCATGCTGATGGCTTTGTCAAATGCCCGTTCGCTCTCGGACTTCGTCTCCGGCGTCCAGATGCGCGAAATCAAGGACGCCCTGCATCATTACACGGTGGACGGTCCGATGGGTCATCTGCTCGATGCCGAACAGGACGGTCTGTCGCTGCGTGCGTTCCAGACATTTGAGGTGGAACAGCTGATGAATATGGGCGAACGCAACCTCGTGCCGGTTCTCACCTATCTCTTTCGCCGGATCGAAAAGCGGCTCGATGGATCGCCGAGCCTGATCCTTCTCGACGAGGCATGGCTGATGCTCGGGCATCCCGTGTTTCGTGACAAGATCCGCGAATGGCTGAAGGTGCTACGCAAGGCGAACTGCGCCGTCGTGCTGGCAACGCAGTCGATTTCGGATGCCGAGCGCTCCGGCATTATCGACGTGCTGAAGGAATCCTGCCCGACGAAGATCTGCCTTCCGAATGGCGCGGCGCGCGAGACCGGCACACGAGAATTTTACGAGCGCATCGGCTTCAACGAACGCCAGATCGAGATCGTCGCGACGGCTACGCCGAAGCGGGAATATTACGTGGCCACTCCGGATGGCCGGCGACTGTTCGACATGTCGCTCGGACCGGTGGCGCTGAGCTTCGTCGGCGCGTCGGGCAAGGAAGATCTCAAGCAGATCGATCGGCTGCGCGACGAACATGGTGCCGCATGGCCGGCACACTGGCTTCACATGAGAGGAGTGAACGATGTCCTATCGTCAGACCACGCGTAAACGGCTGGCATTCTTTTCCGCAACCGTTCTCGGCTTCGTGTCGGTTTCCCCGGCGAATGCGGGAACAGCGACAGGAGCTGCGACCGAGTGGACGCAACTCCTGAACAATGGCGAGCTGATTTCGCTCGTCGGTCAGTCCGGCGAGCAGATCCAGAACCAGATCACGCAAATCACCCAGCTTGCCGAGCAGATCCAGAACCAGCTCAATATCTATAAAAACATGCTGCAGAACACCGCGCAGTTGCCGAGCCACGTCTGGGGCGAGATCGAGGGCGACCTCAATAAGCTGACCGGCGTGGTGAAGCAGGCACAAGGGATTTCGTTCTCGATGGGCAATGCGGACGATATCCTGAAGCAGCGTTTCAAAAGCTATGCCGACCTGAAGACGAACCTCCCGAGCGGCGACAGCTTCTCCACCACCTATCAAAGCTGGTCCGATACCAACCGGGATACGATTGCCGGCACGCTATCGGCCGCCGGGCTGACCGCTGATCAGTTCGACAGCGAAGAGAGCACGATGAAGCAGCTTCGTTCGATGTCGGAATCCGCCGACGGACAGATGAAGGCCCTCCAGGTTGGTCACGAGATTGCCGCTCAGCAGGTCGGCCAGATGCAGAAGCTGCGCGGCCTCGTCTCCCAGCAGATGACGATGATGGGCACTTGGCTGCAGACAGAGCAGACCGACAAGGATCTGGCACAGGCCAGGCGAGAGGAATTCTTCAAATCGACGGCGCCGTCGACCTCAGGCGGCGAGGGGATGAAAATCGAATGGTGAAGATGAAACTGATCCTGACTTTGCTCGTGGGCATTATCGCCCTTGGAGCCGCCTCGACCTGGATCTTCCTTTCCGATCACAGGGCCGCCGAGCAACGCCGCTCCGATTTCTTTGCAACGCCAAAGCAGTTTCCGACATCAGGCGGGCAGAAGATGAGGCCAGAGTGGTGATCGGCTCCAAGGACATTGCCGGTAGCGTTTTTTCGGTTTCTCTTGTGACGATCGCGACCCTCGTCGCAACGCATCAGCCTGCGCTCGCGCAGGAAGGATCCGTGCTGACGTTACTACAGAACCAGATCTCGACTTCCGCCAAGGGGTGGGAGACCACCGTTATGAATGCCGCCAGATCGCTGTTCTGGATACTCGCGACAATCGAGATTGCGATCGCCGCCGTCTGGCTTGCCCTGCAGGCGGCATCGCTCGACAGCTGGTTCGCGGAGATCGTCCGACGCATCATGTTCGTCGGCTTCTTTCTTTTCGTCATGACGCAGGGGCCGACCTTCGCGAAGGCCGTCGTTGACAGCCTGTTCCAGCTTGGCGCCGGCGGAGGAACAGCATCTCCCGCCGACGTTTTCAATGCCGGGCTCTCAGTCGCATCGAAAATGTCGGAAAAGGCGCAGTTCGGTGTGTTTGAGGACAATGCGCTGGCGATCGCAGCCGTCTTTGCCATGATCGTTACGGTAATCGCCTTTTCGCTGGTCGCGGCGATCTTCGTCTCGGTGATGGTCGAAATGTATATCGGCCTTCTGGCCGGTATGATCATGCTTGGCCTCGGCGGCTCCTCCTATACCAAGGATTTTGCCGTCCGCTATCTCGTCTATGCCTTCTCGGTCGGCATGAAGCTGATGGCTTTGGTGATGATCTCCCGCATCGGATCGGAGGTCCTGATCGGGCTCGCCAACGAGCCGGAGATCGGCGACCAGTTCCAGACAGCCCTTGCCATCGCCGGCATCGCCGTTGTGGTTTTCATAATCTCCATCTACGTCCCGAACATCATGCAGGGCGTTGTGCAAGGCGCTTCCGTGTCTGGCGGCATGGAGGCGCTCCGCCATGGCGGACAGGCGGCATCCTTTGCGGCGGGCGCCGGCTTTCTCGCAACTGGAGCGATGGGGGTCGGCTTCGCCGCTGGGCAGGCGGCTCGGGCAGCCGGTTCGTCGGCCGGCGGCGCAGTGCTCAAGGGGATGGCCGAGGGTGTCGGCTCTGTTGGCAGAGCCGCGGGTTCGGCCGCCAAGGAGAAGGTGATCGGCTCCCCTGGCGCCTATGCCGGCTCCGTCCTCGGTTTGGCGAACGCCAAGCTCGACCAGAGCCAGTCCGGCCGCGGCACACCGCCGCCGCCACCTGAGCGAAACGATAAGTAAATTTCAGAAATGGATAGATCGATGGCGGCAAACCGCGCACCGGAAAACCCTTATCTTGCCGCGCGCCAGGAATGGTCCGAGCGCTATGGCACCTATGTGAAGGCGGCAGCCGCTTGGCGCATCGTCGGCATTCTCGGCTTGACCATGGCGGTCATCGGCTTTGGCTACGCGCTCTATCTCAGCTCACAGGTCAAGCTCGTCCCGTACATCATCGAGGTCGACAAGCTTGGCAATGCCGTCAATGCCGGCTTCCCCCAGCAGATCGAATATGCAGACGCTCGCGTGGTCCGCGCGACGCTTGGAAACTTCGTCACGACCTTCCGCAGCATCACGCCGGATGCGGTCGTCCAGAAGCAGTATATCGACCGGACTTATGCACTGCTCAGGACCTCCGATCCGTCGACGGAGAAGATCAATTCATGGTTCCGCGCAAACTCGCCTTTCGAAAAGGCCAAGTCCGCGACCGTCGCCATCGAGGTCAACAATATCGTCGCCTTGTCGAACCAGACCTATCAGATCGACTGGACGGAATACGAGCGCGACCGGAAGGGCAAGGAAATGGGCACGCGACGGTTTCGAGGGATCGCGACCGTCGCGCTAACCGCACCGCAGGACGAGGCAACGATCCGGCTTAATCCGATCGGCCTTTACGTTCGCGATTTCGATTGGACGGCACAGCTTTAAAAGCAGGGGATTTCATATGCAAAGGACGACTTTCTTGACAGCCACCGTCTGGCTGTCGGTGGTATCGCTTGCCGCAGCGGCCGACATGCAAAGTATGAACTACAAGGAGGCGAAAGGTACCGGCCTGTCGCAGAACTGGCGTGGATCGACTGGCCTTGTCACACGCGGTGCAGACGGGAAGGTGATCTTCCTATTTGGCGAAACGCAACCGTCTGTCGTCTGCTCGCCGCTGCAGGTATGCGATATCGAACTCCAGGGCGGCGAGATCGTCCGTGACGTGCTTGTCGGCGATACCGTTCGCTGGAAAGTCGAACCTGCCACATCGGGGGCGGCAAACGGCCAGGCGATCCATCTTGTGGTCAAGCCGGCGGAGCCCGGATTGGTGACCTCCATGGTCGTCACCACATCTCGCCGGACCTATCATATCCAGCTGAAATCGCACCCGACCCAGTATATGGCTCGCGTCGGTTTCGAATATCCCGAAGACGTCTCGACCAAGCTGGCGGACATCAATTCCCGGCTTGAGACAGGCGGCGGTGTCGGCGGTTCTCCCGACCGCCTGAACTTCGCCTATTCGGTGAGCGGCGGTGCGTCGTGGAAGCCAAAGCGCGTCTATTCGGATGGGCAGAAGACCTACATCCAGTTCCCGCGCTCGATCAACGGCCAGGACGCGCCTGTCCTTTTCGTCGTCTCTGGGGGCCAGAACCGTATCGTCAACTATCGCATGAAGAACGATATGATGATCGTCGACTATGCCGTCGATAAGGCCATCCTTGTCTCCGGGGTTGGCTGGCGTCAGCAGAAAGTCACCATCAGAAGGGGAGGGTGATCATGCGTATGCGCTATTTGCTCCTCACCGCGACGTTGCTGATGTCTGGGTGCCAGACCGGCGAGGACGGTCTGGTTGTCAGCTCGACACCGGTGGAGATTTCCAGCGCTGCGGCGAGTGCGATCGCCGGCGATCTGGCGAGCCGCTTGGCCGAGCAGGTGCCGCCGGCGACAACGACCGTCCGGATGGAAGCCGACGGATCGGACTTCGCGGTTGCCCTTGAGGCCGCAATGAAGGGATGGGGCTACACAGTTGTGCCGGATGCCGGAACAAAGGACAGCAAGTCGATCAAACTGGGCTATTCGCTTCAGGGCATCGATGGCCAGCTGCTTGCGCAGGTCTCGACACCGGCAATTGCCCTCGGCCGTGCCTACACCGCCTCGAGCACAGGTGCCGTGCCGGCGAGCCCACTCTCCATTATGCAACGGAATTAGGAGGCGCATCGTGGTTCAGTCGCTGCAACTCGGCACGTCCAGTCATGGTGGTGGAGAAGGTGGCATGCGTCGCCTGAACCGGCTACCGATCATCGCGGCGATCGTCTTTATCGTCCTGTTCATCGGCGTTGTCGTCATCGGTCTCTCGTGGCGCGGCCTGTCGTTCAACAGAGGCAATGACCTCGATAGCGCTTCTACATCCCCGGCAACGTCGTTCGGCGACCAGCTGAAGCGCGGTATCGGCGACGGCATCATCGGCGACCCGCAGGATCGCGAGGTCTTTCAGCCCGCGCCAAGTCCTCCAGCATCCCCGCCGCCCGAAACCAGACCGCAGACTGCAGTAGGGCCAGCGACCAGTGATAGGCCACAACGCAATACGCCGATGGAATCGGAAGACGAATGGAAGGCGCGGCTAAAGCGCGAACAGGACGAGCAGGTCCTCCGGGAGAAAAATCGTCAGCGCATGGCGCGCTTGCAGGCGCAGGCCACGGCGCTCGACTCGCCGCTTAAGGTCGATGTTTCCGAGGTGCAGCGAGATGGCAAAGCCTCGGCGGCCGGCAACCCGCCAGCCAGCTCAGGCTCAGGCGGGTCGGATCTCTATGCTGCGGCCATGAAAGCGGGGCTGCAGGGACAGAATGCAGATCCAAACGGACAGGCGTCGAAGGAGGATTTCTTCAACCAGGACATCAAGGATCTGGGTTACCTGCCAAATCAGGTCGTCCCGCAGATGTCAAAATACGAGCTGAAGCGTGGATCGGTCATCCCGGCGACATTGATCACTGGACTGAATTCCGACCTTCCAGGCCGGATTTCGGCGCAGATCAGCCAGAACGTCTACGACAGCGCCACCGGCTATCGCCTCCTCATTCCGCAAGGTGCAAAGCTGTTCGGCCGATACGATTCGAAAGTGTCGTTCGGGCAGGAACGGGTTATGGTCGTCTGGACCGACCTCATTTTCCCGAATGGATCGACGTTGCAGATTGGCGGGATGGCCGGCACGGATGCCGAGGGCTATGGCGGCTTCAAGGACAAGGTCGATCGACACCTGTGGCGGACCTTCGGGTCGGCGGCCCTGATCGCGGTGATTGGGACGGGGATCGACATGTCGATGCCGCAGAGTTCGACGTTGGCGACACAGGACACCGCCTCTGACGCAGCACGGCGAAATTTCGCCGAGACGTTCGGAAGGGCAGCGGAGCAGACCATCTCCAAAAATCTCAATGTCCAGCCGACGATCCGTATTCGGCCGGGATACAAGTTCAATGTCCTCGTTGACCAGGATATTATCTTCCCTAGTGAGCAACGTCTAAACTAAGCGGGACCTATGAGAAAAATAGGTCCTTCAGCGGGATCAGCGCGGCTCCGATGGCGGCAGGATCACCACTAACACGGCTCAAGATCTTGACGGGTTCAACAGCTGAGATGCCAGTGCGCCAGAACCTTTTAGAACTAGGGGCTGCTATCAGCATTTCGCCCAGCTCCCTCGGCAGCTCTCCGCCAAAAACGATAGCTGCTGGATCAAACACAGCCCACATCGCATCAATCGCGCGGTTGAGGAAGGGAGTTACTTCTTCGACCCAGCGATCGACCCCGGGCCAAGCTGGGTCAAACCTCTGACGCAGATCTTCCATGTTAGAGACGTCTACGCCGTTTGCGCGCAAGCGCTTGATCAACTCGCCCAACGCAGGCCGGTGGGCGACCTCATCCAACGTATAGACTCGACTGATTTCGCCAGCGTTTCCATATGAACCGAATATCGGCTTCCCGTCGATGATAACCCCTGCACCAAAGCCGTAATTGAAGGACAGGTAGCCGAAGGTCGGATATTGGAGCCCCGCGCCAACCACGGACTCACCGACGGCGCCGGTGGTGGCATTGTTCTCGGTCCAAACCGGCGTCTCAAACAGGGATTCAAGTTCGCTCTCGATATTGACCAGTGACCAATCCTGCAACGGTTCAGGGGTGACAAAGTAGCCGTGCGGTGGGACGAAGTAGCCGGACATTGCGCAACCGAGCCCGACGAGGCTGGATCGCGGAATGCCGAGTACTCGCATTGCGGCTAACGTTCGCTCTTTCAGCACTATGAGCGTCGATGCTCGCTGGCCTGGGTGTACGGGCAAGACTTCGTAGTGAACAACGTCGCATCGAAAATTGCAGATGCAAAGAGACGCGCTGTCCGTATTGACCGAAAGGCCAACAGAGTACGCCGCTGCTGGGTTCAATTCTAAACCCTTACTTGGCTTCCCACGGCCTTCGATGACTGTTTCACCCAAAGTGAGGAAATTCTGCTCAAGGAGGCCATCCACAATTCTATGAACTGATGGCTGTGTCAGGTTTGTAAACCCGGTGATTGCCGAGCGTTTGACGCCGCAGTTTCTGCGCACGATCTCGATGATCATCTGCTCGTTCGGCGATAGGCGAGATTGTTGCCTGTTCGGTTTGGCTGCCATGGAATGCTTTTGTGTCTCTCGCTCAGTCAAAGAAAATGAGTTGTCGACACCTTCGCCATGCTCAAGCGTCGATGTCAACTGGAGGTGGTCGGACATTTTTATGCGTGACGCATCCATAGTTGGCATGCTGTCCAATGACCATAGGCGCCGTGAAGGGACAGCTTAGAATATTGCAATTATCTCATAGAGTTATGCGGGCCATCGCCTGTCATAAAATTTTCATTTGCTTTTTCGCAAAACAGCTTATTATCATACACAACGTATAAAAAAGAATGCACGGACTTAGGGAGGTTGACGTGAGCGTTTTGACCGTGACGGACGCGAGGATAAAATTCGGCAGTTATGAAGCGCTGAAAGGTATCTCGCTGTCGGTACAGCAAGGACAGTTGGTAACACTGCTCGGCCCCTCGGGCTGCGGGAAGACAACACTCCTCAGAAGCATCGCCGGATTTACGCCGCTAAACTCGGGATCGATTGAGATCGACGGGAAGGACATGCGTAATGTCCCACCAGAGCGCCGCGACACCGCGATGTGTTTTCAGTCATATGCGTTGTTCCCGCATTTGTCCGTATACGAGAACATTGCCTTCGGTCTGCGCCAGAAGGGTACACCGAAGGATCAGCTGAATGAGCGTGTCCGCACTTCGGCGGCGCAGGTTTCCCTGGACAGCCAATTGGAAAAGCTTCCGGGGCAACTCTCCGGCGGCCAACAGCAGCGTGTTGCCTTGGCGCGAGCGCTTGCTGTCAGGCCAGGTGTGATTCTGTTCGACGAACCACTTTCTAACCTAGACGCCAGACTACGCGACCAAGTGAGATTTGAAATCAGGCAATTGCAGAAGGCCCACGGGTTCACCGCAGTCTACGTCACACATGACCAGGCAGAAGCTTTGGCCATGTCCGATCTCGTCGTCGTGATGAATGGTGGCCAGATTGAGCAGGCAGGCACGCCCTATGAGGTGTATTACAAGCCAGTCAATCGCTTCGTCGCAGATTTCGTGGGTACCGCGAACATCATGCCCGTTCGCGTGCTCAGCCGCAACGAACCGGAAGGTACATATCGCGTCAGCAGCCCCTTCGGAGAGCTATCTGTCGCTTCAGACGAGCCTCCGATAGGAGACGTCGTCTACGCCATGTGGCGTCCTGAAGATGCTAATCTAAACGTTGGCGCTGCTTCTCCCCAGGTCACCAACACGGTCGATTTCCAGGTCGAGGCAGAAAGCTTCTTGGGGAACCTAACCGATCTCACGATCCGCCCATTAAATTGTGAGCGATCATATCGGATCCAGTCTCTTGGTAGGGCAAGCATTCGCGAGAACGGAAACGGCCAGTTTTCGATTGAACCGGGTAAAATCCGCTTTCTCCGGGAGATTGCACAATGAATTCCCGCTCGACCCTCCAGGCCTATGCCCTCCTTATCCCCGGTCTCGGGCTGATCGTAGTATTTACAGGCGTAGTCATCGGGATGGCGATCTCGCAATCCGTCGGCTATCTCAATTTCTCAGGTCCAAGCGGCTTCTCTTTGCGCTTCTGGCAGTCGACAGTTGCAGATCCGCAATTGTGGCGCGCGTTTTGGTATTCGGCCCGGGTCTCAGTCATCAGTGCAATCCTCGCCGTTGCACTCGCTTATCCCCTGGCTCTTTGGCTGCGACGTCCGTTTCCCGGATCCGGAATTATCAGCGCGCTTTTGAAAGCCCCTCTGCTCGTCCACGGTCTCGTCGCCGCATTCCTCTTCATAAACTTCATTTCGTTTCAGGGGTTCTTCAATCTCGCACTCGTCAAACTTGGTATCATTGCTCGGCCGATGCGGCTGCAAAACGATGCGTACGGCATAGGCGTAATCTTCCTTCAAGTCTGGAAGCAGATGCCTTTCGCGCTTCTTGTTCTCACAGGAGCTGTCCAAGCGATTGGAGAAGATATCCTAAACGCTGCTCGAGACCTTGGCGCCGGCAGCATTGATCGCTTCCGGAAGGTCATTGTCCCGCTGACCATCCGCTCCCTGCAAGCAGCTCTTATCCTCATTTTCATTGGTGCTGCAGGGGACTTTTCGTTCCAGGTGGTAGCGGGTCCGACAAGCGTGAATTCGATGGCCCAATTTATGCTGCGTGCGCAAGAGAGCGGCAATGACGGCTGGAACATCGCTGCGGTTGTCGCCGTCTTGCTGATGCTACTGTCTTTGATTGGAGCTGTTGTTCTGGCGGGAGCTTCTCAGCTTGCCGCTCGTTTGGGGAGGGCGTGACGATGGCCTATTCCCAGACGCAATCTTCTTCGTGGTTGAACCGTACACTCGTCTTGGTGCTTCTCGTTATCGGAGCTCTCTGGCTACTAATACCGTTCGTCCTCGCAGCACTTTGGTCACTCGTCGATGTGAACCATCCCTGGGCATATCCCGCGATGTTCCCACCTGTTCTGTCGTTCTCGCGATGGGCCGAAGTGTGGAACACCACCGCATTGCCTCAAGCGATGATGAACAGCTACACGCTTGCTCCCTGTGTCGCGCTTTTTGCCGTCTTATTCGCCTTGCCAACCGCTTACTCCTTCGGACGTTTGGATTTTCCCGGCAAGTCCGCAATGCAAATCCTGACACTCTTGCCACTTGTACTACCGGGGTTTGTCGTCGCGATCTTTTTCTCGTCACTCCTGATCAAGCTCGGAATCTATTCGCGCTTCGGTGGGATCCTTATCGGCCACACCGTGATGTTCCTTCCCTACGCGATCAGGATCCTCAGTGTATCATTTGGCCTGATACGCCAGGACCTCATAGACGCGGCAAGAGACATGGGAGCGTCGCCTCTTGCGGTCTTTCGGACCGCCTACCTGCCTATTTTACGGCCAGGTCTTCTCGCAGCATTCATCATCGTCTTCATTCTGTCGATTGAGGAATTCGCGATCTCCTACGTCATCGGAGCGCCGGACTTCACGACGGTTCCCACGATCCTCTATTCTTATCTCGGATACAATTTCATACGACCGAACGCTGCGGTCGTTTCCCTGATCCTCGTCGTCCCAAACGTTTTCCTCATGCTGCTGGTCGAACGCTTCCTAGGGAGCTCAAACCCGGCCGCGATCACGGGCAAGGGATGATGTCGATGCCTGCATACGCCAATCAAAACGCACCCTTTAGGAAACACACCATGATGAAGAAGCTTGCTGCACTGAGCGTAGCGGCTATCGCGCTGGCGATGCCCGTTCACGCCCAAGAACTGAAGTCGATGTCTTGGGATCAAGTCGTTGCCCAGGCAAAAAAGGAAGGCCAAGTAAATTGGTTCCAGTGGTACTTTCAGGACCGCTTCCGCACCCAAGTCAAAGCCTTCGAAGCCGAAACCGGAATCAAGGTTACCATTCCAGATGGTAGCCACGATGCGAACATAAGCAAACTGCTCGCGGAGAAAGATCGGTCTGCAGGTGATATTGACGTTATCTCGCTGTCCGGCGGCGATCTTACAAAGCTAAATTCCGAACAGCTCTTTTTTGGGCCGGTGAAAGACACTATCCCGAATGGCTCCAAGCTTCGCTACACGATCGAAGGTGGCGACAGCAAGGGCTACGCACCGGCCTTCTGGGGCAATCAGTCCGTGATCGCGTACAATCCAGATCGCATCAAGGAAGCGGACCTACCCCGCACATTGGAGCAGTTTTCTACATTTCTGAAAGCAAATCCAAATGAAATCGGCTTCAACGCGGCCAAGGCTGGCGGCGGCTCCGGACCGGCTCTAATCGAAGCCGTCACAAGGGGCATCGTTAAGGACGTTGATTACGCCTCTGGCGCATCCTCACCGGAAATCCTGAAGAAGCTTTCGCCCGCATGGGACTGGTTCAGGGCTCGGAAGGACCAATTCATTATCACGGCCTCAAACGCTGACAGCATTTCGCGCCTTACAGCGGGCGAATTCATGATGGTCGCCTCGTGGGAAGACTTTGTTGCCGGGCTCCAGAAAAAGGGCGAAGTCCCCAAAACCATCAAGGTCTACGTCCCGGATTTTGGCATGCCTGGAGGCGGAAATGTTGTCGCTATTCCAGCCAATGCCAAGAACAAGGCAGCAGCTCTCGTCTTTATCAACTGGTTGACCAGCGGAAAAACGCAGACTGAGCTTAGCCGCGAATTTGGCTCAGCCCCGCAGAATCCGGACGCCGACACAAGTTCAGCATTGGTGTCAGCAAGTGACCGAAGCAAGAGCTTCACCTGGGCCCCCAAACCTCTGGGCGATGATCTCAATGCTCAATTCGTAGAAAACGTAACCCTCAAGTAGCCTCCCGTCTTGAGGGTCGGCGAGGGGTCATTCGCTTATAGGACCCCTCGCCATCCCACTTCAAAGGAAAATAAATGTCTCAAGTTCACTCGCAATCTCTGTCCGCGAACACAGTGCGCAACCTTGTCGTTCCCGAACCCATTATCGCGCATCGCGGCGCGCCCCAGCTCGCACCGGAAAATACGCTGCCCGCGATGAGGGCCGCCGTCGAGAAGGGCGCCAAATGGGTCGAAATCGATGTGAAACTCACCAAAGATTTGAAGCCGGTCATTCTCCATGACGACAAGGTCGATAGAACAACAAACGGTCAAGGCTTTTTGGCTGGAATGACACTAGAGGAAGTTCGCCGACTGGATGCCCGGGCATCCTTCGGCGAGGAATTCGCCGGTATCCAGATCCCAACATTTGAAGAATTGCTCGAGACCGTCCTGGAGCTCGACGTAGGTCTACAGGTGGAATTGAAGCCTACACCCGGCGATGATCTGGATACTGCCGAGGTGTCGCTGCAAGTGCTGAAGGACATGTGGCCGCGAAACCGAGATCGCCTCTTCATCACCAGTTTCTCGATCCAATCAATCCATGCAGCGGCACGTCTGCTGCCAGACGTCCCTCGCGCATTCGCGGTTATCGTTCCGCCTCGCGACCCAGTCGCACTTCTGAATGAGACGAAGTGCCAGGTGCTACACGTCCTCCAAGAACTACTGAGCGATGACGCTGCTAAGATCCTCGCTGATAGCGGCGTCGAATATGCCGTAGCGGTCGTCAACGATCGGGAGCGGGCCGAATACTTCCTGAGGAACGGTGCGCAGTCGATCTCGACCGACATCCCGGACCTTCTTACGCGCTGAGGGCAAAGATGACAGAAATCGCAAATCGACTGGCGCTGGTAAACAATATCATCGTCGAGGCAAGTAAACGCGCGCTTGAATTCTTTGATGAGCGAGATCGCTTTGTCTTGGAGGAGAAGAAAGCGAATGAGTTCGTATCAGAGGCCGACCGGCAGGTTGAGCTTTTGATCCGCGATCGGCTTGCAAACGCTGTCCCAGACGATCACGTCATGGGCGAAGAGATGGGCGGCGAAGGCTCTAATGCCTTTTGGTCCATTGATCCGATCGACGGAACAGCTAACTTTCTGAGAGGAACGCCACTTTGGGGCGTCTCGATAGGTTTCGTAGAAAATGGCCGCTCGACAGTTGGTGCAATTGCTTACCCTTCTCTCGGCGTGACACTAAGCGCTGCGGCTGGCTACGGCATCTACAAGGATGGCAAGCCCTTTGACCGAAAGGTACATTTTCCATCGGTCCGCGTTGCCGCCGTCGGTGAGAGCCCTCGCTGGTCTATTGAAGGAATCTCCGAGATTGAGCTGGCTCTCCGCAAAGCTGGATGGGGAGTGGCGGAGTATCGATGTGCAACTATTGGGCTCGGTTTTGCGGCACTGGGTTTCACGGATGGCTACATCGAGAAAAACACCAGCATCTGGGACATTGCCGCGGGTTCGGTGATCTGCTCGGAAGCAGGACTTAAGGTCATATCTGCCGGAACCTATGAGGTTGCCAGCCAAAACATCGTAGCGGCAACCGAGGAAGTGCATCAGATCGTGGGTGCCTACTTCTGACGACCCGAGTGTCCGCCAAATCATCAACCTGAAATCAGAAAATCACAATCGGAGGAGCACCGGCTTTGACACGCGAAAATTCAACGAGCTTGCTGGACGTCGAGCGTCCATCGCGCCAATACCCTCGAGGTGTAGGCACCAAGTTCACCGCGGATGGCGCTGTCATGCCGTTTCCCGGCAACACGATCATCTGCCATCTGCCGGGCGACAGCCCGCTCAAGCCTGGGCTCTTGGATCTCTACAAAACCCTTGAGGAAGGCGAGCACCGTCACCTATACACCCTCCTCCCGCCTGAAAGCTGGCATATGACGGTGTTCGAGGGCGTGGTTGATGCCAAGCGCGAAATCGGCTTTTGGCCAGATGATCTCCAGCCCAATATCCCCCTCGATGAATGCACCAGCCACTTCGCACAGAAATTGGACCGTTTCGACTTGGAGGGTCTTGAAGTTATCGGAATGGATGTGACCGGATGGCTTCCGTTGGTCGATGGGATCGGCCTGACACTCACGTCAAAGCAGTTGGCTCAGGAAACAGAGTTGCGAAGACTTCGCGATCGACTGTCGGACGCACTGCAGTTGCGAAATCCTGAGCACGACCACTATGTGTTTCATCTGAGCATTGCCTATTTGCTGAAAAAGCTGACGCCAGCGCAAAGCGAGGCGCTGGCCGCCACGCTCCAGCATGCTCTCGCCAGTCTTCCTTCTGGTTTTATGCTCAGGGCGCCCGAGTTCTGCGAATTTGACGACATGTTCGAATTTCGCCGTAAATTTTATCTTCGGACGGCGGTTTGATGAGCCATCGATGACATCTCTCCATCGCGCCGACTGATCTCATTTTGCCGGAGGTACACTCGTTGTACTCTACAGTCGTCATGATAAATCTGTTCGGTGCTGTGGCACTCCTGCTCTTCGGCCTCACGCAGGTCAAGGACGGCGTGTCACAGGCCTTTGGCGCGCGACTCCGCACCGGGCTCGCGACCGGCACGGCAAGCGGCCACCGATCCTTCCTCTCCGGCTTCGTCGCCACGGTCGCATTGCAGAGCTCAACCGCGACCGCCATGATGACAGCCTCCTTTGTCGAGCGCGATCTCATCAAGCCGCGCATGGCGCAGATCGTCCTGCTCGGCGCCAATGTCGGAACGGCCGTCACCGCCTGGATCGTCGCGACCGGCATCGAATGGCTGTCGCCGTTGCTGATCCTCGTCGGTATTATTCTCTACCGCGGCACGTCCACGACCCGTCGCGGTGGCGGCGCGGCGATGATCGGCATTGGCCTGATGCTGCTGTCGCTACATCTCCTCTCCGCCGCCACCGAACCGATGCGCAGCTCGCCAGCGCTGGCAGCCTTCATTGGGCTGCTCGACAATGCCTGGCCGGTGGCGCTTATCTTCTCGGCCGTCATCGCCTTCATCTCGTCCTCCAGCCTTGCCGTCGTCGTGTTGATCCTGTCGTTGGCCTCTGCCGGCGTGCTGTCGCCGGAACTCGTCATCGTGCTGGTGCTCGGCGCTAATCTCGGCGGCGCCGTGCCGCCCGTCGGCGCCACCCTTCCCGGTCCGGCCTCCGCCCGGCGCGTCACGCTCGGCAACCTGATTGTCCGCTCGATCGGCTGCCTGCTGGCGCTTCCGGCCGCAGGCTACGGCGCTGATCTGTTGCAACTCCTGCCCTTCGGTCCCGCCAAGCTGCCGGTCGATGCCCACCTCGGCTTCAACCTGATCCTCGCCGCCGTCGCCTGGCCCTTCTCCACGCTGCTCTCGAAATTCACAGCCCGCCTGATCCCGGACGACAGCGAACCGGACACCGGCCCTCGCTACCTCGACATGCAGGAACTCTCCACCCCGGTCGTGGCGCTCGCCAGCGCTACACGCGAGGTTCTTGGCGTCGGCGACCTGATCGAGCGCATGCTGATGCGCGCCTCCGAAGCCTTCGAGAAGAACGATCTCGCGCGATTGGCCGAGCTTCCCGGCCTGGAAAAGCGCGTCGACAGCCTCCAGCAGGAGGTAAAAGTCTATCTCTCCAAGCTCGGCCGCGGCGGCTTGACCGACGACGACGCCCGCCGCTCGATCACCATCATCGACTATGCCATCAACCTCGAACATATCGGCGACATCATCGAGAAAGGACTGCTGGAGCAGATCGGCAAGAAGGCATCACTCGGCCTGAAATTCTCCCAGGACGGCTATACCGAGCTCCGAAAGCTTTTCGACCTGACGATCGACAATCTGCGTATCGCCCAGACGATCTTCGTCACCCGCGACTTCAATCTCGCCAAACAAATGATGGAGCTGAAGGTCGAAGTTCGGCGAATGGAGAAAGAATCGGCGGCTCAACATCTGGAGCGATTGCGAGACGGCCGTGCCGACAGTCTCCAGACCAGCTCGCTGCATCTCGACATGCTGCGCGACCTGAAGCGGATCAATGCCCACATCGTCTCTGTCGCTCATCCGATCCTCGATGAGAATGGGCTCCTGATCGAAAGCCGATTGAAGGATGCGGGGTAAGATCAGAGTGAAGCGAGATAGAAACAAAGACAATCCGCCACGGACGCAATATGCAGCTCTATGTGTGCGGCAGCGCCAGGCCATCCCCGAAATCCTGCTCATCACCAGCCGCGATACCGGTCGTTGGGTTATCCCGAAAGGTTGGCCGATGAAGAAGCGGAAGCCACACCAGGTCGCCCAACAGGAGGCACTGGAAGAGGCCGGCATTGTCGGACAGGCCGCCAAACGCAGCTTCGGCTCCTATCAATACGAAAAGCGCCTATCTGGCGGTGACGCTGTGACATGCATCGTGAAGGTCCACCTTTTATCTGTCTCCGATACCGTGGCAGAGTTTGCAGAACGGGGCCAACGACAGATGACGTGGATGGCCCCGCGTGACGCCGCCAAGCAGGTAAAGGAGCCGCAATTGAAGGAAATTATGGAACGCCTCGCCGACGAATTCGAGGCCGTGAACTGTCACGCCTCAACGCTGCGGTGAAGATATTAGGTATTTGCAATTCTTATGGTTGACCGCTGGATTCCCGTCTGGCATTGACCGACAATACGACTCTCAGTCGCATATATTTTCACGCATCGGTAAGCGTGCATTCGTTTCACAATAGACGGAGGCATGAATTGAATCAGTGGTTTGAGCACCTGGTCGAGCAGATTTCGCTCGTTGCAGATGAGGTGGCGGCTAACGACGTTCTGGCAAAGCTGACACTGACTGCGGGTTTCAGGAATTTCGCTTACGTCAGCCTCCAGCCTGGTACATACAACGTCATCTCCAACTATCCGGACCCATGGAAGGCCAGGTATATCGAGAAGGCCTATGTCAGCGTCGATCCCGTGATGAAGGGATTGAGACAGCGCACGAGCGTGTTCCACTGGGCTCCGCCCGTTGGCAGGGTGTCAAAGGAGAGGCGACAGTTTTTTGCAGAGGCGGCGGAGTTCGGCATTCGCTCGGGCATCTCCGTACCGATCAATGCCGGTTTCGGGCATACGGCAGTCTTCACCCTCAGTTCTGATGACGCCGAATTTGCGGAAACCCAGACTGTTGACCCGGTTCAGGCTGCCGGAGCGTTCGGGCAGGTCCATGCCCGGCTCGACGCGATGCATATGATGCCGAAGCTGCGCACGCCAATCAGGCTGAAGCCTGACGAGCTCACTTGCCTCAAATGGTCCGCTGAAGGGAAGTCGATGAAGGCAATCGCCACAATCGAAGACACGAGCTATGCGAACGTCTGCTTTCATCTGCGAAACGCCAAGCAGGCTTTGGGAGCAAGCACCCTTCCTCAGGCGACATCTATCGCAACAGCGCTTGGCCTCGTGTGATCAGTGTGATGTCTCGCCGGGCACATCAGGGATGTAGCCCAGAATGTCCAGAAGCGTCGAGACGACTGTTTGCTGCGCATGCATTGCGATCATCGCTGCCACATATGCGCGCTCGACCTCGTCCTTGCCTTCGCCGTTAGCCGAACTCAGATTTGCGTCGAGGATTGATGCCTCGTCGCGCAAACGCCGATGCTTCCGAATCTCCTCAACAGTGAACCGCTCCACCTCAGCCTGTGACCGGCCGTTCATAAGTCCAATTAGTGGCGTCAGAACAACCTTGTTGTTTGACAACTCCGCCTCCCTTTCGTTGGCGCCGTATCGGCGCCAACCGCAACAATACCTCGCGGTGCGCCCCCGCAAAGCTATCCTTTGACCCCTTGACCGGGGGTTAGAAAAACCGAACACAGTCGGCCCCTGAGACCTTTAGCACGAGTGCCTGGACATACGTCACAGGCCCCCGGCCGAATAGCCAGAGGATCCGATATCGTTTCGGCCGATATCAGCCGCTGTGTTCAGGGTTTCTACGCCCCGGGACGGTACGTGCCGCCTTGTTCGTCTCTATAGAGAAGAGCAGTAGAAGACGCCAGCCTTTGCATCAATCGAAGGTCGAGGAGGAGCACTGTGATCGAGATAAATTTCGAGCAACTACGGGGCTAAAAAGACTAAAGGCGCGGTCGGTAAGACCACGCCTAGCCATAATTCCGTTTAGACTCTCCAAGTGCCGTGGTAAGGCCACGGGCTCGCAGCACCATTGTGCCACCACTCAGCGAGTGACTATGTTATAGAGATCCGACTCGGGAATTGCAAGGGGGACAAGTGTCTAGCGTAACAAAACGGCATGTGCCGACGTCCCAGTTGCTCGGGGAGTATCTCACCTTCGTACCCACCCCGCAACAGGTGGACCACTTCAAAGTCGATATGCGAACTTTGAACCCGACCCTGCTACGTGACAGCATACGTGAAGGGGTGAAGGTCCAGGCTCTGCAGCAGATACCCTTGCATGAGCAGCGACTGGTCATCCACCGGATCTATACCCGCAAGGTCAAGGAGTTCTCCTCAATCTATCCGTTCGTGTTCGCCGTCGAGAACGGCTTGCGCTCGGTGCTGGCTGACTATCTGGAAGAGCGATTTGGCCGGATGGATTGGTGGGTATTGATCCGCAATGCCCGACAGAACGGACAGGCCTACACCGCCTTCCCGAACATCCTGGGCACACCGGTCAATCCTGCCTTCGTGAAAGCTGTTTGGCGAGTGTTCGACAACATGGTCAACCCCCAGCACGTCAAGGATGTGACCGGCAACAACAAGTCTGATGAGTTCTACTATTGCCTGACGCTTGGGGAGCTTTGGAGGATCATGGAGGCCGATTGGGTTCTGATCCGCGACATGTTCGCCCCTGACGCCGTTCTTGGCTTCACATTCACCAAGACCATGTTCATCGATACGATGCGAGTGATCAAAGAGACGCGCAACGAGTTGTTTCACAGCAATCCGATCAAAGACCGCAAAAAGATCGTCGAGGCCTGCGAACGCATCTTGAATGGTCTGCAGTTTCATCTCGGCGACTACGACACCGACCTTGGTGCCGCGACCTATGTCCGCGTGCCGCCAACTGTCTTACGTCAGGCTCGGCACGTCATTCCGGCTCGATAGCGCAGTCGATACGTCCCCCGAGCCTCTCTCACGGTGGTGCAACAGCGATTATATAAGAAATCTCGGTTCCAGCTCGGCGTCGATGATGCACTCCCTGCAAGAAAGGGTTCAAGTCGGCAGATTCAGCTCTGTGAACCATCGAATCCCTACTTTTGGCCCCCGATCCGTGACAGGTCGACCCTAATGCCAGCTCCATTCACTTCGTTGGCGCCAGATTCGAGGGCGGGTGCATCGGTGTCGATCTCCGGCATACCGGCTTCAGGGCGGCTGGCATCAGGCTCCCCGGCCTTACCCACGAAGAAGGTCGGCCCACCCGGATCGTCGGCCCTGAAAACATTGGTACCCTCGAAATTACCCGTCTTCCAGGCATAGACAGCATCATCGAACATCTGCCCAAACAGCTCTTTGTTTGTCGGGCGGCCATACCATTTGGTGACGATCCGAGCCACCTTCGCAAACATCGTTGTCCCCGTACGCAGGTTGGCGCAGCCATCGAGCAGATCGGGCTTGAGGTCAGCCACGTCAGTCACACCGATCCCCGCAGGAAACTGGGTTAGCCCTACCCGTACAGACGCCGATCCAACATAGTCGCGGACAGTAGCCATGGCCTGATCGGTATTGGTCGGTTTTGGAATGAGGACAACCCGGCCATTGGACCGGACAGTGATTGCAAGAGGATCATCGGAACCTGCGGCCGCGAGGAATTTTTCGACGATTGCCGTCGAAAGTGACGGATCTGAGCATTTCTCAATCAAAGCAGCATCGACCACTTCAAACCTCCATTAAGTGTTGAACGAGATGATCACTGGTTTTGCGAACAGACGGGCCCAGGCCTGGGTACTCGCACGCTGGATGCGCACGATCGAAGTACCGGCGGTCCACCAGCCATTTCCCGCAGCCACGATCACGTCGGGCTGGTAGAGGGCTGACGCGAGGATCGGCCAGACAAGAAGCTGCTCGTAGCAGATCAGCGGAGCCACTCTCGTATTGCCGACATCGACAACAGGATTGGCAAAGAAATGTGCCCGGGCGCCGCCCTGTTCGCCAACCCAGCCCCGCCACGGCTGCCACATCGAGCCTGGGACCGGCACCCGCTCCCGATAGAGAACCTGGTTCCCTTCGGCCGACAGTTTTACAAGCACATTGTCATAGCCTTGGCTGTCGATAATTGCCGCTCCCGCGATGACGGTGATGCCCGTTCCCGTGAGGGCTCGCTGCCAGTGACGGGCAACCGTCGGCGTCCAGAACCCAAGAGCACTTTCCGGCAGCACGACCGTCGTGCCCGGCGGGTGACCGCGCACAATGTCTATGAGGTCGTCTTGACGATGCAGACCAACATCGCGTCCAAGGGATGAGCCCAGTTCAAGATCGACACCTGTCCATGACGCAGGTAGGATCGGTGACGTCCACTCAGCGGCGGACCAGAGCCAGAGGCCTGCCATGGCCGAGGCTGCAGCCGGCCGATAATGCGTCGTCATGACGCCCAGGCCGGCTGCCATCGCCACCAGCCCCCACCATCCCCAGCCGGGAAACAGAACGCCCGCCGCAGTGATCGGGTGCGCCCACCCCAGAATGCCGAAAGGAGGAACCGCCATAGCAAGGCAAGCAGCGGTGTATCGGAGCGGCTTCCTCCATCCAGTGCGATCGGTCCAGAGCACGGAATGGACCGCCACGAACGCGGAGGAGGCGACCAGCCATAGTAGAAGACCGGGCCAGATATTCGATGAATAGAAGTTCGCCACGCCCTGCGGCAAGCCACGCGATGCGGCGAGGAAATAGGCGGCGGAGACTACCATCGCCTGCGAGCGCGTGCGCGCCAGTGACCAGAGCGTAGGGAAGGCCGCCGCGATCGGGAGCAGGAGCACGTGTCCGCTCCAACCGATCCACCCTGCACCCGTGGACAGTGCGACAAGGACACCCGTTCGGAAGCGATCAGGGTGCATAGGTCCATACCTCCTGCGCCAGCCCGAGGACCCCGACTATCGGCAAGGGACCGAAGTATCGGCTATCGAACGACCCCGAAAAATCGGAATGGAGGAAGACCGCGCCGGGCGGAACGACGCCCCCATCGTAGTGCACCATCTCACGCCCCTGGCCGTCCACAGATGCAACGCGAGAATGAGGCAGCGTCCGACCATCGATGCGCACATCATCAGCGATCTCGATCGCCTGTCCGGATGTTGCCACTACCGTCTTGATCAGGGGCGCGACGCGGCCGGCGCAAAGGCCGAAGCGCAGATATCCACGTGCGCGCGCCTCACGCATTGCATCGGTGTCCGGTGGGCAAATGAAGATCAGATCGCCGACCAGGATCGGGCGATCGGGCTTGACGATCCGCCAGAGGCCCAGCGGTTCGCTTGGTGTGAGATTGACCCTGAAGCCCTGACCTCCGAGCAGCACGATGAAGCCAAGTGCGAACAGAGTGAAGCTGGAGATCCAGTAGAACCAGACGAGACGTTTCATGCGCCGCAGCACTCTATGACGATGACGCATCTTCATTTGAGGGTCAGGCCCTGGGACTTGGTCTGGCGCAACGTCTCTGCCTGCTTGAGTGCCGTCGCGCTCCGTTCATGAGCGTTCAGCTGCTGCACCGTCCGCATCATATTCCAGGCTTGCTGCACCTCGCTTTTCTGGGCAGCATTCATGCCTGACGTGACGCGCTGGAATGCCTCGCCATTGGCGTCCTTCGCAGCAAGTGGCAGGAAGGTCCTCTCTCCAAAACGCTCGGTAACCGCCTTGGCGAAGCCTTCGAGTTCAGCCTTCACCATCTTATCGGCAAGCGCATATTCGAGACCCGATGGCAAATCGTTTCGGTCGATGGCATCCCGCACGCGTTCGAGAACGTTCTTCGCATTGGCAGAAAGGGCAGGGATCTCCAGAGCGGCCTTCTCACGAACGGCCAGTTCCTGTGCGTGGTTGCGGCGTTCAGCTTCGCCACGCTGACGCAGATAATCGCTGATGCTGTCGGCGAGCGGCGCGACATTATTGAGCGCCCGATCCCTATCGGACTTGTCAGCACGGCTGGCGAGCAGGCCGGTTTTGCCCTTGAGAGTGCCGAAGGCTTCAGGCTCAGCAGCCATCCTTGCAATTGTCTTCGCGGCAGTCTGGTGATCCCGCAACATGGTATCAACGTCGACGGCCCTGAAGGCAGCTTCAGGGTTGGAAAAAACATGATGGAAGCGCATGGACACCTCCTCCCACTGCTTCTTCAAAGCAGGGTCGGTAGCGATCCTGTCCTCAACTGCCTGATCCATGGACTTCGGGAAATTGGTAGTTCCGGCCACCATGGGCTTTTCCTCCTTGGCTGTGTTCGGAATGAAGATGTCGGTGCAGCGGCCTCGGGCGAGGCCGAGCTTTGCGCCGAGTGCCTTGAGCCGTGCGGTGAGCTCGATCAGCCGCTGCTTCTGCCGGACCGTCCACGCGAGCCGGTCTATGGATATCGTGCGCGCAACATTCATCAGATGCAGGCCACGCGCCTCCGCAAACTGCAGCGCGGCGCGGTAGGACGATGCATGCGTATAATCGAGGGTCGTTTCCTTAGACCCATCGCGTGCAAGCCGCTCCGCCAGCCGCTCCATTGCCAATTCCCTGATGGGCGTGACCTTCCAGGTGTTACGCTCAGCCGTCGTGCCATCCGGCAATGTGACCGTCTCCGATCCATCGTGCTTCAGACCGATGCGATCACCGATGTTGGGCTGAGCGACCTCGATGGCACGCTTGAGATCGACGCCCCAGATCGTGCGCTGCTGTCCGTCCCGATGCTCGAGCGTCACGAAATAACTGTCGCGGTTCCCGGCTTTGTGTTCGTAGGGCGCCACACCATGCTCGACCAGAATACCGCCGCGCCGATTGGTGAACTCTTCCATGCCCACATGGAGCTCTGCCACCTCGCGATGTCGCGTCATCGCGACATAGGTCAGATGACGATCGAGCGTGCTTGATGCGAGGACCTTTACTCGGTCGACGGTTGCGCCTTGGGACTTGTGGATCGTGGTCGCATAGCCATGATCGACATTGGCGTAAAACCGCTGTTCGACGATGACCTGTGTGCGGTTCTCCCCGTCGCCGATCTCGGCCACGATGCGACCAGGTGCTGCTTCAACGACTTTGGCCAGCATGCCGTTCTTGACGCCGAGGCTGCCCTCGTTTTTCAGGAAGACGATCTGGTCGCCGGGGGCAAAGTGACGTTGACCATCCTCGGTCTTGAACGCGAAGCCCTCTCCGATAATGCCGCGTTCCACCAGCTTCGCCCGCGCCAGTTCATTCAGCTCACGGACGTCACGACGACGGTGAGCGAGCATGAGAGTGGTCTTGTCCGGATCAAAATCCTGGTTCCAGCTCTCGATCAGACCTTCTATCGCATCCTGTCGTGTCCAGTGAGCTTGCACCAACCCAGCCTGCTCATAGGCATTCAGTGCGGTCGCCACGTTTCCGCGCGCCAGATCGAGAGATGCATCTCGCATCCACTGATCTTTCTGGCGATAAATCGTCTCCAGCTCAGCGTAACCGACGCGATCCGCAATCGCCCGGAATGCCGCACCTGCCTCAATCGGCTGTAGTTGATCGGGATCTCCGATAAGGACAAGCTTGGCGCCGGTCTTCGTCACCGCATCAACGAACAGGGCAAGCTGGCGAGACGAGACCATGCCGGCCTCGTCCAGCACGAACACCGTCTTCTCGTCGAGCTGCCCGCGGCCCTGGTTCCAGCGGAGTTCCCAGGACGAAAGCGTGCGCGAGACGATACCGGCTTCCTTCTCCAGGCCCTCGGCCGCCTTGCCGGCAAGTGCCCCGCCGACGACACGATAGCCGGCCGCCTCCCAAACCTCGCGGGCGGCTTTCATCATCGTCGTCTTGCCGGCGCCTGCACGGCCTATGACCGCGGCGATCCGCTCACCACCGGCGACATGTTCGATGGCTGCCTTCTGCTCGTCCGACAGCCGCTCATGGCGCGCAAACGTCGCGTCAAGCACCGGCTGCCTGACGCCATGCGACGACCGTTGCGAGAGCCAGATCGCCCGGTTGGCCATCTCAGCCTCGAGACGGATCAGCTCGCGTGTCGTGTACTTTGTCGGCACCCGGACCCCGGTCGCGAAGTCCATCCGTTCGCGGTCAAGCCGGAGGGTTTCCGGGTTCTGCTGGATGCGCGCCATCAAGCTTTGGAAGAGCCCCGCATCGTCGATATAGCGATGGAGGATCTTCGCGACATCGCGATCGTCGAACACGCTTTTTTCCCGGGTGATAAGGTCGAGCACCAGCTCCGGATTGCGCTGGATCCGACGAGCATTCTCCGCCCGGCGCTCTTCCTGCAGCTCCAGCCGTTCGAGTGCGGCTTTCTCCTCCCCACCCTCAGCTTTCCTCTCGATTGCCTTCGTGCCGACGCCGAGATGGATAGTCGGCGTAAGCTCAATGCCCTGCTTCTCGAAGGACCGGCCATCGATCCTGATGTCGAGACCGGCAAGGGCCAAATGCCGGTTCTGGCAGGCGAACCAGGCGTCTCGAAACGCATTGAAGTCACCGATGCCACCGGCCCAAAGCTCATAAACGATCTTGCCGCTATCGTTGCGCAGCACGTTGCCGTCAGGGCCGGTGACCGCCACCTTCTTCGATCCGAAGCCGCCCTCCGTCAGCGGACGCAACGTGGTCATCAGATGGATGTGCGGATTGCCAGGCGTGTCGTGGAAGACCCAATCGGCAACCATGCCCTGAGCCGTGATATGCGTCGCCACGAAGTCCCTGATGAGGTCGATGTTCTGCTCGGCTGAAAGCTCAATCGGCAGGGCGATGGTGACATCCTTGGCGAGCTGCGCATCTGACCGCTTCTCGAACTCTTCGACCTTGTTCCAGAAGGATTCCGACGCTCCCGAGACAGACCGATCGGCAATCATCGCTTGCAGCCATTCAGGCGCACCGGGCGGAATGACGAACTCCTCATGCAGCAGACCCTGCTTGCGGGTGTAGTCGATCGTGCGTGCTTCCCGTTCATAGTCCATTTTGGCGCAATGCCGATAGGCCGCCGACAGCACGGCACTGCGGCCGGAGCCGCGTGCAACGATGCTGACTGAGAAATGCGGGACGGCCATTACCGGACGAGCTCTTTCAACCCAACGAAATCAACGTGTTCGTGAGGAGCGGAAGGCCCCGCCAGGGCCGAGAAGCAAAGCGTCGCATCAGCGACGTATAATTGCGCCCTTCGGATCCGTCCTTCGAACGGTCGGGATGATGCTCAAAAGCGCAGGCTCCGCCTACTCGCATTTCTGTTAGTAGATCGGCATGCCGATCTGAACGACTCTGGCTGCGTGAACCACGTCATGCAGCAACAGAGGACAATCCAGAGATGAAGAAGCCATCTTCAAAGATCCGCGAAGAAATCGCCAAACTCCAGGAGCAGCTCAAGCACGCGGAGACGAGAGAGGCCGAACGCATTGGCCGCGTAGCATTGCGGGCAGGCCTTGGGGAAATAGAGATCGAGGAGACGGAGCTCCAGGCGGCGTTCGAGGAACTGGCCAAACGCTTTCGCGGAGGCAAGCCCGGCACGAGCGGACGGAAAGGGGCAGGCGAAAGCGGCACGTCCGGCGGGCAGTCCGAAGCGCTCAAGTCTGGCGCGACATCGGGCAGCGATCGTGAGGCTTGAAAGGATGAGCAGGAACGCAACGGCCGATGCCCGAAAGAAGGATACGCGCGACAAGATCGAGCTCGGCGGCCTGATCGTCAAAGCTGGCCTTCGTTTCGAGAAGCGGGCGCTTTTGCTCGGCGCATTGATCGACCTGCAGAAGCGGCTGAAGTCCGACGAAAAGGAGCGAACACGACTGACGGCGATCGGAGCGGAGGCGTTCGGCAATGAAGGCGAATAGGATCGTTTTCGTCGTTCTTCCTGTCGCCGTGATGATCGGGACCCTGTTCGCAATGACCGGCATCGAGGCATGGCTCGCGGGCTTCGCAAAGACGGAGGCTGCAAGGCTTTCTCTTGGCCGGGTAGGGGTCGCCGCACCCTATATGGTGGCGGCTGCGCTCGGCCTGATTTTCCTGTTCGGAACGGCGGGGTCGGCGAGCATTCGCGCTGCAGGCCTTGGGGCCGCCATCGGCAATGCTGTGGTCATCCTGATGGCTTGCTTGCGGGAAGGAATACGCTTGGCAGTTCTCTCACCCCAGGTCCCAGCCGGAAAATCCGTGCTCTCCTATCTCGATCCATCGACCATGATCGGCGCTGCCGCCGCACTGATGTCCGGCTGCTTTGCGGTACGCGTGGCGATGGTCGGCAACGCCGCATTTGCGCGAGCTGCGCCCAAACGCATCGTTGGCAAACGCGCCTTGCACGGTGAGGCCGACTGGATGACACTTGCCGAAGCCGAAAAGCTGTTCCCGACATCAGGCGGCGTCGTCGTCGGTGAGCGGTATCGCGTCGACCGTGACAGTGTTGCCGGCATCTCTTTCCGTGCCGATACTACCGAAACCTGGGGTGCAGGTGGCAAGTCGCCGCTGCTTTGTTTCGACGGATCGTTCGGCTCCTCGCATGGTATCGTCTTCGCCGGATCGGGTGGCTTCAAAACGACCTCAGTCACGATCCCGACTGCTCTGAAATGGGGTGGATCGCTCATCGTGCTCGATCCGTCGAACGAGGTCGCGCCCATGGTCTCGAAACATCGTGAAGAAGCGGGCCGGCGTGTCAGGGTCCTCGATCCGCGTATGCCGGCGACTGGCTTCAACGCCCTCGACTGGGTCGGTCAGTATGGCGGCACCAAAGAGGAGGATATCGCCTCGGTCGCATCATGGATCATGAGCGATAGTGGTCGCGCGAGCGGGGTCCGAGACGACTTCTTCCGTGCCTCTGGCCTGCAGCTCCTGACGGCGATCATCGCGGATGTCTGCCTGTCCGGTCATACGCCGAAGGAGCAACAGACGCTGCGCCAGGTGCGCAGCAATCTGTCAGAGCCTGAGCCGAAACTCCGACAGCGCCTACAGGATATCTACGACAATTCGGAATCCGATTTCGTGAAAGAGAATGTCGCCGCCTTCGTCAACATGACGCCGGAAACCTTCTCCGGTGTCTACGCCAATGCCATCAAGGAAACACACTGGCTTTCGTACCAGAACTACGCGGCGCTGGTTTCGGGCTCGACATTCCGGACAGAGGACATTGCGTCGGGCAAGACGGACGTATTCATCAACATCGACTTGAAGACGCTGGAGACCCATAGCGGATTGGCGCGCGTCGTGATCGGCTCATTCCTGAACGCGATCTACAATCGCGATGGTGCGATGGAAGGGCGAGCACTGTTCCTGCTCGATGAGGTCGCCCGTCTCGGCTATATGCGTATTCTGGAGACCGCGCGGGACGCGGGCCGAAAGTATGGCATCACGCTGACGATGATCTATCAGTCGATCGGCCAGCTGCGCGAAACCTATGGCGGCCGGGACGCCTCGAGCAAATGGTTCGAGAGCGCGAGCTGGATCAGTTTCGCGGCCATCAACGATCCGGAAACCGCTGACTATATTTCTCGCCGCTGCGGCATGACGACGGTCGAGATCGATCAGGTCAGCCGCAGCTTCCAGTCGCGCGGGTCGTCACGGACCCGGTCGAAACAGCTGGCCGCCCGGCCGCTGATACAACCGCATGAGGTCCTGCGAATGCGTGCCGACGAACAGATTGTGTTCACGGCCGGCAATGCACCGCTACGCTGCGGCCGCGCAATCTGGTTCCGGCGCAACGATATGGAAAGTTGCGTGGGGCAAAACCGTTTCCATCGCTTTTCCACATCGTCAAATGCGTCACTCGAACCGCGCGAGGCAGACCCGCAATGAACTCAAAAACAACGGGCATTCGGCGCTATGGCATTGTCGGAAACGCCGCGATGCTCTTGGCGATAGCAACGACGGCTTTCGGCACTTGCGTTGCAACCGCGAATGCAGACGACCTGTCAGCCGACTTTGCGATATGCGGCGAAGAACGGCGGGTAAACTGTGTGGTCGATGGTGACACGTTCTGGTTTCAGCGCCAGAAAATTCGAATCGCAGATGTGGATGCGCCCGAACTCAGCCCACCGCGATGCGAGGCCGAGCGACGGAGCGGCATGGCCGCGAAACAGATGTTGTTTGCCCTTTTGAATGCTGGACCGTTCACGCTGGCACCAGCCGATCGCGACGCTGATCGATATGGCCGCAAGCTTCGTATTGTTCTCAGGAACGGGCAATCCATCGGTGGGATGCTGATCGCAGCGAAACTGGCAAGGCCGTGGACAGGATCGCGGCGCGGTTGGTGTGACTAGGCGACCGTATTGGCGGACAGTATCGCATCCGCCTTGATGGAAAACTCGCGAATTTGGGAGAGAGAGGAGATGCGCGGGTTACTCGTTACGATTGGGAACCGGGTGATCACGAACGGCTCCACCCTGTCCATGCCAAGGTGATTTTTGAGCAGTTCCTCCCGCGAGCGTTCCTTGATGATCGCCCGCTCATAGTAGCGTTCCAACGTTCGGTTTGTGCGGATGAAACGTGCCGGGTCGAGATCAATCCATGACGGATCAACCAGATTGTTCTTGCACTGGATATTGAAAACGATGCCGCCACGAGTTGCGACAACGTCGAACTCTTTTCGGTCGATCCGTTTGATCGGACGGACCTCGAACCCCTGCTTTGAAAGCTCATCCTTGATGCGCTGTTCGAAGATAAAGCCGGAACGGATCTGAAATCGACGTTTGCTGTAGAGGCAGACATTCTTGAAATTGTAGAGGAACCGGCTTAGCGACGTGACGGAGCTGCGCAGTGCCCCCTCGAAGGGAACGAAAGCAGCATAGCAGTTGAGTGCAGCAACGAATGTCGCGCATGATGCTGTCAGCAGACGTCTATGTGGATGCGAGACACCATGCTTGTCCGCGAGCGCATCCAGATCTTGCGGTGATATCGTTACCCAGAAATCGTCGTCGATTTGCCAGGAGAGGTCGCGAACCACACTCGCCAGGCCGGCGAAAGCGGTATCCTCAAGTTTGAACTCAGCGAAGGCTGCCTCCATCAATGCGACCTGGTTGCGCAACTCAGCGGCACTGAAGACGCGATCCGATCGGACAGGCTCATATTCTATGGGCGCGGCGTCGGAGGCAACGTCGATGATAGGCACTCTTTCGGCCTCAAGAAACATGTCGTCGAGGGCGCTATAATGGTGGGAAGCGGTGAACCCGTGCGGCTCGATGTAGAGCTTGAAGTCATCATGGAGTTCGCTCATCGCCCGTTGCTGCAAAAGCCCGGTGATCGTCGTCCCGCTGATCTCGGCCTGCGGTAGCATCCAGTTCAGTGTATCAAGGTCGGCCATACGCGACGTACCCTTGCATGCCTGCGGAACTATGTAGAGCAGGCCCATCAAGTGACGGCGCCGGGACTGCAGATATCCGATAGCATGCGCGACCGTAGACAAGCCTATCGCGACGGGAATGTGTCCTGCCATCGCAAAACTGTGCTGCATTGCGGAAAGCTGCAGTAGAAGCACTTTCTGCCGTTGCGCGAATGCGGCACCATAATAATAGCCGAGGTAGTGAAGGAGGAATTTGAGCCGACGTGGATCGAGCTTGCGAGGTTCGAGATCCAGACCAAACAGCGCATAAGCAAGCACCTCATCATCGATTTCTCCCGGCAGATTGATGAGCTCCTCAATCGCTCTGATTGTTTCGAACCAGGATCTGACGGTCGCGTGAGGCTCGAACATCGCCAGTGCTTCCAACACGCCGCCGGCATGCTGAGCAAGTTGGCTTTCAATCAGCTTTACGGCGTTTTCGCCGGTCAGTGTCGTCGACTTCATTTATTGAATCCGTGAGAAACGATGCAATGCGACTCGCTCCATGGTGAGAGCAGCAGACACTTTGCAACTAGACAGATATGATGAGCATATTTCTAGCGGTTGATGCAACGCGCCCGACAGACAGCGGACGTCATGCGCAGTCCAATATTTGGGGGGAACAGTGAGCGAATGGGAATGTGCATTCTGCGGACCGACGGATGCAAAACGAACCAGAGAACACCTTTGGCCAGCGAGCCTGCATCGACGGGTGGCTGCTCTTCTTGATGGGGGAGAGCAAAAATTCTGGATAGCGCGTTTGGGCAAGGCACTGTCCAACGAGCCAACCATTCGCGATGTCTGTGCGACTTGCAACAACGGAGAGCTGTCGAGCCTCGATAATTACATCTGCCAGGTGTTTGATCGTGAATTCAGTTCCATCCGCGAGCGCGGCGAGGAAGTGAAACTGGAGTACGACTACCACTTGTTGAAGCGATGGCTTCTGAAGATGTCGTACAACTCAGCGCGTTTGAGCGGTTCCGATGCGGCGCTCTTTCAGCCGCTCCTGCCCTACATAATGGGGAAAAACCAGTCGATCGGGCGGAGTGTCAAGCTCTTCCTGGAGATGACATATCCAAGCCACCTAACTGAGGAAGAAGCGCACGACGGAGTGCCGATGACTGTGAGGCCTGCCATCAATCGTGTCGGGTTTGTCGGATACAAAACACCCGCTGGCATGAAGATTGTCAGGGCAGTTCATCTGAGGAGCTTCAGTTTTCTGCTTGCCTTTTTACCCCCCACAGCAAAGGCAGCATCGATGCAGGCATTCGTGACGGAATTTCTCTCATCACGTCCCGCAGCGCGCGAGCTCAGAGCTTCGATGTCACAGGTGAGCCTCTACTGTGATGGGATTGATTGTTGGTCGTCGATTATATCGGGCATGACGCATCGCCTGAAGCCAAAGGAAACATGATGCCCTGCGACCGGAAGCTTGCGAGAGGATCGTTACCCGGAGGGGCGGAGAACGCGCGCGGGCTCCGGTCGCCCCGCGACTAGAGCCGTACGACGAAGACGTCTCGCCCGGAAAAACTTCACCGAAATGAATCGATACGCATTCACCGATTCATAAGTGTCGTTGGACGTCGTTTGCGAAATTTCAGATTCTACGGGCATGATCGCCCAGCCCTATCAACTATACGTCGAACGCACCGATGCCACGAAAAACATGGCTCGCTACTACGCGATGGAGATCACCGGCACGCTGTTTGGGGAAGCCTGCCTGATCCGCTCATGGGGGCGGATCGGTCGACGGGGGCAGTGCATGAACCATCATTTTGAGCGTGAAGAAGATGCGGTCAACCTGTTCCTCACCCTCACCCGTCAAAAGCGAGCCAAGGGCTATCGTCCCTGCGCTCAAGGTCTCAAAGAAGCCACCTAGCGGATATTTGCCCGTGGACGGTAGAGATTATGGGCCGCCGAAGCGGCCCTGACGGCGCCTTACTCGGGTCGTTTGCCGTCGACTTCGTAGCTGATCTCGATCTCGACTATGAACGGGATCTTGATCGCGACCTTCAGAGCGAGCTTGCCCTTGCGAAAAAGGTGACCGATTACCTTTGCGAGGGTGCCAAGCCGACGGCCGGTTGCTGTCAAGAATTTAGCGAGTTGTTGCATATGATTTCTCCTGTCGATTGCGTTTCGTCGCGGGGATGAAATGCGAATCGGAAAGGAGTGCCGCACCGGTAACGGCCGGAGCGCAGCGGAGGACCTGGGGACGGCTGAATTTTGCGCCGCGAGGAGCCGAAGGCGGGGAAAATTCTGCCGGCATCAGGTTGCGGCAGGACGCACGATCCACATCATTCCCAATGTCGATGAAATGGGATTGACGGGAGAACTGCGGCAGCTCGACTTAGAAGACGACGGGTGATGGAAACCGCCTCAGAAAGGCGGTTCGCTTTCTGCAAGGCCGTCCAGCTCGGCGCCCGCGACCATCAGCTCTGCCTGAGCGATTTCAAGCTCGGCCTGGATCTGGCGACGCTCGGCGCCATCGACAGCATTGCGCAGCTCGACCCGCAGTTCTTCGATCTGGATTTCGAGTTCGTAGGTCATCTTCGTCTCCTTGACGTTTGTGAAAGATGACCGGCGGGTCCGAGAGGTGATGGCGGGGTCAAGGATCGCGGATGCGACCGGCGGAGCCGGGGAGTGGGGGAGCCGATTTGCGGAAGCCGCCTTTCAGGCGGTTGGAGCAGATTGGGGGAACCGCTCATCCTTGAGGCCGGCATTGCCGCTTGGCACCATCGTTCATTCTGAGCAGCTTCCCACCTCTCCGTATGGCACCAAGAAAGCCGGCCCCGGCTCGATGCCGGTCCGGCTTTGGCTCTCAGTCAGGAGAGAAGGCTCCGCCAGTGGCGGAGCCTCGTGATGTCGATCAGTCCCGGTTCGGGCGGGACCAGATGAGCTGCAGTTCCTTCTCGCCTTCGACCTCGGCGAGCGTTGCATAGATCGGAGCCGGGAAGCTCGGATCGTCGAGCTTGACCGAGAGGTAGTCGCGGCCCTGCTCGGAGGTTTTCTGCCAGGCGGCGCCGAGTTCAACGCTGCCGGCGTAGACGCGGAACTGCGGGCCCTTGTCGGATGGGTTCTCGACCCGGGCGATGCGCGCCTTGACGTTGAGGGCGAGAGTGCGAATGGAGCCGGTGAAGCCGTTCTTTTCGGAAGTGAAGGTGCCGATGGTTGCCATTGTCGTATTCCTTTCGTGGTTCGGGCCGCGCCCATCGCGGCCTCATATGAGGAGCCACTCGTCAAGTTGCGGTTCGAGCGGCGGGTTGCGGTTCTTCGTGACGCCCCAGGTGCGGGGCGTCACACTGGGAGAGGTCAGTCACTGGAGCGGCGGTTCGGCCGCGACCAGATGAGGCTGAAGGCCTTGCCATCTTCGTCTTCCACCAGATTGGCGTAGAGCGGAGCGGTGAAGCTCGGGTCGTCGAGCTTGAGGCCGAGGTAGTTTCGGCCCTCGTTGGACTGCTTGGACCAGGCGGCTCCGATTTCGATGCGGCCGACGAAGACGCGGTGGCTGGGAGCGTTTTCGCCGCCGGAGCGCGTATCGGAAACGATACGGACGTTCTTGGTCTGAAGGGCCAGCGTGACGATCTCGCCGCTGAAGTCATTGCCGGTTTGCTGGAAGGTTCCGATGGTAGCCATTGTCGTTCTCCTTGCTGAGTTGCCGAAGCCGCCCCTTGCGACCTCGATAGCGGTCGTGAGGCGCCGATCTGGCCGACTGCATCCCAAAGGGACCGCAGCGCTAGCGCAGGACGGCGAAAGCCGAACTTGTTGCTCCGCGAGGAATGCAGCGAAGCTGCAGGGGAAGAAGTTCGGCGAAGCCGTTGCAGGATCAGGACAGATTGGCGTCAGACCCGCCTGAAGAGAGGTCGCAAGGGGCGGCTTCCGGACACCGGTCTCGCGAGAACGATGCTGGCAACGGACTTCCAATCGTGAACCGGCACTGCTGGCAGATCTGAGTTCGTCCGATGAACCTTGGTCTGAGCCCGTTTCTGATCCGCGCCACGCACGTATCAACCTCATATCCGGTCGCCGTTCCAACGGCTGCACCATAATCCCGCCTGCGGCGGCGAGGGCTCAGGAGGACGAGACCATTCTCGATGACGGCGTTTGAAGCCAGGCCGCAATTCGGTCGTCCACCTGGTTCCGGCGAGGCTGATCAGGCCTGTGCCGAACTGGTATGCGCTTAGATGGTCACGGTCTGATTACCGCGCCATCGATCAAGACGCCCGCGCTGGCGTACTTCCAAAGTGCCACCACCAGCTTGCGCGCCAGCGCCGTGATCATTACCTTCTTGAAGCGGCCGCCGTTTTGCGCGACCCGCTCATTGAACCAGCGACTGAGCGTTGATGATGGCTGGTGCCTCAGCCAAAGCCAGGCCATCTCCAGCAACGTTGATCGGAGCCGAGGATTCCCAGACTTGCCGATGCCCTGTTCCCGATCAATCGAACCACTCTGCCAGGGCGTTGGTGCTAAACCCGCATACGCAGCAACCTGCCGCCGGTTGTCGAAGTGCCGGAACAGACCCTCGCCCCACAGCACCGCGGCGAACTCGGGCCCGATGCCGACGACCTTAGACAGCAAAGCCACCTCTCGCGCAGATTGTCGTTCTTCGATAAGCATGTCGTCACGCTCTGCCTCGACCTCCTTGATCTGATCAATCAGCAGCTCCATTCGGCCAAACTCTCGCAGGACCTGCCGCTTCATGTTTGGGGGCAAAGGTCGCCCGTCGCCCGTACGAAGTATCTCCAGCTGCTCTCGTCGATCGCGACGCAAAGGATCGTAACCGGTGATGCCCTGCGAGAAGAGAAGACCTTTGATACGGTTGCTGTGTCGAATACGCTCTTCCATCAGAACTTTCCGCTCCCGCACGATGCGCCGACGATCTTCTTCATTCGGATTCGGAACTCGCAACATCGAGCAGACGCGCGGCTCTCCGCGCTTGAACGCAAGCAAAGCTCGGATCAAACTCTCCCCGTCTAACCTATCGGTCTTCACCCGCCTTTTGCGGCGTGAGGTGGCAATCGAAGCTGCATCAACGACATGGCTTTCATAACCCTCGGCTATCAGCGCACGGTGAACCCAGAACCCGTCGAGGCCGGCCTCCTGGATGATCACAAATGGATAGTGACGGCCGGTTCGGTCGTGAGTTTTCCGCTTCAAGGCCGCGAGCTGGGCAAAGAGAGCGCCAATATCGCCTCCGGGGATAATGTGGCGGGACATCTTGTCCCCGGCGCCCGGTGACATCGTGGTTAGCAGCCACGTCTTTTTGCTCAATTCGATCGAGGCAAAGATTGCCCCGAGTTTCCCTTGAGGAGTACCTCCTTCTTGAGCATCATCTTGCGACATCGTCCTGCTCCTTTCCGCAACGGCGTTGACGTCGACCAGATCAGAACAGATCGCCGCCATTACTCATAGGATCTCGATGGCAGTCGTAAAGACCGGGGACGATCGGACCGCACCCAGCCGGGGTCCCCATCGCGCTCGCGCGTTGGGGTGGCGATTGGGCCGCAATGAAATGGAGGGCGACAAGTCGCAGATTTGTTAGTGGGAGAGGAGGAGGGCGCAGCCTTCCGGGGTAAGAAATCTGTGCCTTGTCGTTGCGGGAAGACGATCGAGGCGCAGCCGGTCTCCGGTCAGACATGCCTCATCGAGCCCGCAGATGGGTTGCCGGAAACTCTGACGTGAAGGGATATGATAATGGCGTGCCGCCGCATTTGCGCTGGGCACGAATGGCATCCGCTCCATCGCCGCACTCGCACCACCCTCGCCGCATGCTTCAGTTGGGAAACGAGGCCCCGCAAACATTGGCCGGCTTGCCCGCTATGCCTCGTGCGATATCGTGCACACGCGAATCGCTGCCTGGAGGAACAATGCGTCAGCAGACCAAGCCGTTCATCATTGAGCGCAAACCGTCCCGGAAACCAAGACCCGACGCTGCAAAACCGTCGATCTGGGGAAGGCTGGATGGTGATATTGCACAAGGTCTTCAAGACCAGCGCGACATGGATCACGCGGCCGCCACCGATGGTGCCGACCGCGCCTGAGCGTCAGGCAGCAGCCTTCAACTCCGCTTCCGGCTGCAAGGAATGCAGGAAGCTCACCGCGCGCTGCGCATGGGCCGCCGCCTGGAAGATCGCCCGCTTGTCGTTGGCAAGGACCGATAGCCACGATTGCAGATAGGATGCGTGATCCGGCCGTGGCTCGAGCTCCGGCGCGATGCCAAGATCGGCGCAGAGGAAGCAGCTGCCCAGCTCGGCAATCAGTTCCTCACGTGCGCGCTCCGTCCGGTCTTTCGCATAGCGCGATAGATCACGCCCTACGCGGTGTTTCGCCGCCGTCCAATGGGTTGCCTCATGGCTGAGGACGGCCGCGTAGCCGGCAGCATCGCGAAAAGCCTCGAAGGGTGGCATCTGGATGTAGTCCAGGCCCGGGGAATAATAGGCCTGGCTACCGCCATGGCGGATGACGGCGCCTGTGTTACGAAAGAAGTGGTCGCCGCTCTCGATCCGCTCAATCGGATCCAGCACCTTTGCCGGCGGGGCATAATAGCTATCTGGCAAGCCCTCGATTTGCTCGATATTGAAGACTGAGTATGCCTTCAGAAAGGGGATTTCCCGATCGACGTCATTGCCGTTTCCGTCGGCCACCGACTTGGTGAACCGGCTGGCGAAGACGACCATCGAACCCGTCTCGCCTTTCCGCACGGCGCCGCCCACTTCCAGCGCCTGTTTGAAGGTCATCCACATCGGGGAGGCGAAGCCGCGCGACATCTGCTCCGACCACAGGAGAAGCACGTTCATGCCTGAATAGGGCTGACCGTTATGGCGTATCGGCCGTGTGATGCGGCCGTTCGTATAGGCGGCGCTCCAAGGTTTCATCCAGGGGCGAACGCCAGATTCCAGATCCTCGACGATCCGTTCGGTGATCCGAGTGTAGATGTCGGCACGATCAGTACCCGCTTTCTTCGCCATCTCTTCCTTCTCCTTTTCAGGAACCGCGCCTATCGCGGTCCGTCACGGAGGTCCGAGGTCAGGGGCCGATGGTGTGCCCATGCACCGGAACGGCCGCAACAGCGTGGAGGACGGCAAAGCCGTTGCATGGGCGCCCGGCTCCTGCAGGACCACTGAGCGGGACGGGCCGCGACAGGCGCATCTCCAGGCCTGCTCTTCGACATGAAAAAAGGCCGGCGCGCGCAAGCGCCGGCCAGTCAGGGAAGGAAAAGGCGGGGTCACCCCCGCCGATCGTGTCAGCCGAAAGCGGCCATCTGAGCCTCGGCCGCCTTGCGGTCGAGCGATGCGCCCGGGTTCTCGACCGGTCGGTCGAAGGGCTTCCAGGTCTCGCCAACCACCTGTTCGTAGGCGGCCACCGCGCCCTCGGCCGCCATGCGCAGCGCGTGGGACTGAACACCCATGTCGGCCGCGAACTCCCGCTTGCGCTGGGCGGCGCTATCATAGCCGACCGGCCCGTCGAGATCCTCGTCGCGGGCATCGTTCGATGCCTTGGCGGTTGCGTCGCGCGCTTCGGTGACGGCGCGGGAGTAGAACTGTCCGGCGCCATGCGCCGATCCGACGAAGGCTCCGACGATCCGTTGCAGATGGATCTGCATGGCCTTTTCGCCCAGGCCTTCGGAGAGGCTGTCGGCGGTCTCGATGATCAGCCGCTGATGCTGGCTGCGAATGCCGTCGCTGTCGACAACCGCGTTGCCGAAGCTCTCGGCGATCTTCAGCGCCTGGATCGCGTCGGGGCAGGAGAGGCGGACCATTTCGAGTGTGGTGCCGCGGCGCGATTGCTGCGACCTGGCGTTGGAGCGATTGGGGGTGGTGGGCTTGGCCATGTCTGTTCCTTCCGTTTCAGCCGAAGCGGTTCCGGCCCGTGCCGGTCTGCCCTTCGATGCGGACGACCAGAACCGGCAAAGGAAGGGCGGCTTCACAGGTCCGATCCGACTGAGCCAGCAGGACAGGTTCGCGGGCCAGCAGGTTTCGACCTGCTTGGGACCGCGGGCCTGCCCTCGCGCAGTGAGGGTGGGTCGGCCGCCCCGCGGCGCGACAGCGGCCTTGAAACGACCGGCCGCCGGTTCAGACCGCAACGAAAAGAAGGGCAGTCCGGCACGGGTCCGATATCAAATGCCAGCTGCAGGGAGGCGACATGGCCAAGCCCGACATCCTTCGGGGCCGCATGGTGGTGACAAAACAACCCGCAGCCCCCATGAGGTCCGCCTATCCCGCGAGGAGCAAACCAAGAGCATCACCGCCGCGCTCATACTCGCCGATGATCCGCTCCTGAATCGCCAGCCTTGATACGAGTGTGTCGAGTTCGGTCCACCGTTCGAAGGCCAGGCGATCGGCAAACTCTTGATGATAAAGACGAGGGCCGGATCGGCGACGCGCCCGGCTCCGGACCTTCACCGTGATCGCTTGCCGTCCGGCGCGCGCCGCAATCTGCCGGGTGAGACAATCGAGATGCCGCAGGGTTTCGCGCCGGGCGCCGATTGCCTTCGCCAGCGGTTTTGAAGCGAGGACGTCCGTCATGATCCATTCCCCCGGGCTCGCCAGCCGATGAAGGAGGACGGCCCATGATATTCGGCATGACAGGCGGGATCGATGACGAAGCCGAACGGGCCGCGCCCGGCATATTCATCGCTTGGCACCAGGAAGCGACGCTCATCGTCGTTGGATTTTCGCTGACCGCCGACGACCGCCACGACCTCTGACATGCCGGGATGCTGATCAGAGAAGATTGCCGACATCACGATGTAGTCCGCCGCATGACGCTGATCGAACGCCCTGCGATCCTTGGCCCAGCTTTCACCCTCGGCCAGCTCGCAACCGTGGATCGCCTCCCAGACATCCGGCCAGGTATTGCGGATGGTATTCTCTGCCATAGCCCGCTCGTAGCCAGTAAACAGGTCCGGAAAGCTGATGGCTACAGCCGCCCATTCGCTATCTTCCTCGTACCATGGCGTGTCCTTCCGCAGCAGCGGATGGACTTTGACATTGCGGTCCGCCGAGAGGTGAAAGCCTCCGTGGCCGGCCGTGCTATGAGCGACGATCCCATCGGCATAGATGACCGCCATCTGCGATCCGCCCCAGGGCGTGCTCGCCGACATGCGGGTGCGCACGCGGTTCAGCGCAGCGAGATCGCGTTTATGGCCGGCGGTCTCGGCGACACGCGCCCGGAATTCGGTCTCGTCGGTCAGCCTGCCGTCGTGCCCGATGAAATCGGCACGCGTCAGTTCTGCAAGCGGCCGGCGAACGAAGACTGCGCTCGCCAAAAAGGCAAAGCCGCTCGGCGCCGTGACCATGGCAAGGACCAGGTCATCGATGCGGGCTACAGGCAGACCGTCCGCACTGGTGGCAAACTCCACCCCCGAATGATCGGGGATGGGTGGTGCCATGTTCGTCTGAAGGGCGGCGGTCATGCTGCTGCCCTCCGATCAAAATCGTAGTCATGCTCTCCGTCTTCGCCGGCGTGGTCTTCCTGCCCCTCATCGAGGTCTTCACCATGACCGCCGTCATCCTCGTGCTCGCCCGAGCCGATGACGTCGGTGGCAGCACCTGCGCGGATCCAGTCGAGCAGCTCGTCGGCCGGTGGCGCGAAGCGGCCGGATGGGTGGACGAAATGCTCATTTGCGAAATGCTCGACGAGCGCTGCGCGGGTCTCACGGACCTTCTGCCGCGGCTGAACCGAAGCCTCGGCGCAGGACGCTTCCAGCGCCTGACGCGACAGGCACGAGAGAAAATCCTCCGATCCCATATTCGGAAGGAATTCGTCGGCGCCGATCGCGTCTCCGGCGATACGCGAGATCATGCCGCTGTTCGACATGCCACGGCGGCACGAGAGAACGTCGATCAATACGGAGCGGACGGCGACCCGGAGCTGATCCTGATCGAAGGCGAGCTTGCCATGCTCGTCGAACAGACCCACCGCATGGCGCGAGAAACGCTTGCCGCCGCAGAAAGTCCCATCAGCACCGGAGTCGACGCGGACATTCTGGCCGGCGAAGGTCAGCACCATCAGCGCCATCAGCATGTCATCCTCGATCGGCGCGCGGCCGAGCGCATCATGCAGCGCGTCCGTGCGGAAATCACCGATCATGTCATGACCCTTCTGGGTCACATCCGGCCGGGCCTTCGGCGTGGTGATCGCATCGGCGTCTTCGCCGTCAGTGATCGGTTCGTTACCACCAGCGCACTTGGGCTTCGCCGCCTCCGGCATCCTGTAATGGACGGTCTGGACCTTGCCCTCGCGATCGAGATAGATCGCCGTGTGGTCGGACTTCGACGGCTTGCCGTAGACCTGGTTCGCCTTCTTCGGCAGTTCCGGTTGCCCCCAGCTGTTGACCTCGACAATCCCGCCGCGCTTCGGCAGGTTGCTGGTCATCCATTCATGCTGAGCGCCGAGAAAGCCTTCGACATTGGTGGTGTATCGACCATCCTGGTCGGCAGGCGCGAAGAGATCCTCGACCCATTCGATGCCGTAGGCCTGAGCGAGATCGTCCCCGAAGCTGGCATCCCTGGCATACATGCGCTTTTTGGTCAGGGCATTGGCGATCTGCCACCACGCTGCGGTGTCACCCTTTTTCGGCTTATGCGCCTTCCAGACTTCCTTCTGGTCGACCTGGCCGGCGGCCGCGATGATGCGCAGCTGCTGCTCCGACGGCATGTCGCCGAGAGCCATCTGCTCGAGCATGGCCGGCAGGACATTGGCAAGCAGCCGGAGCTTGCGGATCTGGCGGACGGGAAGGGCGAGAGCGACGGCGATCGCCTCCTCGGTCCAGCCGAGCGCGACAAGCCGTTCGATACCGCGCCACTGGTCGACCGGGTTGAGGGCTTCGCGGACGCTGTTTTCGACCATCGAGCGCATCGCGCCATTGTCGTTGGCAGCGTCTGCCACCAGGATTTCGATTTCTTCGAGACCGGCGGCGATGGCGAGCCGGACACGGCGATGGCCGGCATCGATGATATAGCCGTTACCACCGTCGGTTTCCGGGGCAACGACCGGCGGCTGGACGATACCGACGGCCTTGATCGTGGCAAGCATCAATGCGTCCGCCTGCGGCGACGACTTCGACTGGCGCATCCGGTCGGGGTTTTCCTTCAGAGCGCGTGGGTCAACCTTCATGATCTGCATGGGATCTGTCCTTTCGGGGTTCCGGACCGGCGCCTTGCCAGCCCTTCCTGTCTTCATTTTTCTCGAAGACACCCCCCGGACCGCCGAGCGGCCGGACTGCCGCAACTGCGGCCGAGCATCGCTGCTGCGCCGGACAAGCGGGGCTTAAAGCCCTGCGAAGGACAAGCAGCCGGGATCGCGCAGGCGGCAGTTGAGCGACAGCGGCGGCAGGAGGACAGATCGGCGACCGGCTTTTCCTCATTTCCTCTCCATCTCAGATTAAATTATATCGATGATACACTTTTATCATTTTACGTATTGCACCAAAATGATATCGGTGTATAACGCATCTCATCAAGGAGATGCAGATGACCCAGGTCGAACTCACCCACCATGCACGCACAAGAGCGCAGCAGCGCGGCATTCCATCCGAGATCGTCGGCCATCTCTACTTCTTTGGAGAGTCCAGAAATTCCAAAGGCGCCCAGACGATGTTTCTGACGCGCCAATCCCTTGCCGATGCTGCGGCAGTCCTGAGCAAACAGGAAGTCCAACGTCTGCAGCGGTTTCAAAATGCCTATCTCATCGTCGGCGACGCGCAACGCATCGTCACGGCGGCCCGTGCAAACCGCAAGCAGCACTTTTCCGCCTGAATCACACGAAGAATCCAACAGGAGCCACCACTTGGTCGAGCAGAATTCAACCCGCCAGCACTTCCTCCCGATCATCGCCGCGGCAAAGGGGGCTGATCCCTATTCCGATCCGAGAACGAGGGATGGCCTCGTGTACAAAAAGGATGGCGCAGTCGAAGTGTACTACTCGCCATTTGATCACATCGCGCACCGCGCGAAACTGGTCATTGTCGGGATCACGCCTGGCCGTGCCCAGGCAATCAACGCAGCTGTCGCAGCAAGAGTTCAGATTCAGAGCGACCGATCAACCGAAGATGCCCTGCGCGCAGCAAAGCTGACCGCCAGCTTCAGCGGAGGCGGAACACGCAACAATCTCGTGCGCATGATGGATAGCGTCGGACTGAATGCCCTGTTCAATATCGTCTCGACGGCGTCGCTGTTCACGGAAGCCGGCGAACAGGTGCATTTCACCTCGGCTCTGCGGTATCCTGTTTTTGTGAATGGAGAAAATTACAACGGTAATCCGCATATGCTGAAAACCCCGGTTCTTCGGGAAATGATCGAGACCTATCTGGCGGAAGAGGCAAGGGCGCTTCAAGGGGCTGTCTGGCTTCCGCTTGGTCCCAAGCCTGCGATCGCCCTTCAGCATCTTGCGGGCCTTGGCCTCTTGCGGCCCGAGCAAATTCTCGATGGAATGCCGCATCCGAGTGGCGCAAACGCGGAGCGAGTAGCAGCCTTTCTCGGCACCAAACCCGTAGATCAACTCTCAGCCAAGACGAACGCAACCCAAATCATGGCAGCAAAGAAGAACCTCATCGAAAAGATTGGCCTCCTGGAGTCGCAGGGAGACGTGGCATGAGTGCGATCCAGACCTCGAACCTCCCGTTCCAAAAGGACGAGGCGATGAATGAATTACGGGAGATTTTATTCGTCCAGGCCTCCCAAATTTCGCTGACCCTCAATCCAGAAGTCGCCAACCAGTTTCTTGGCGTCGAAATCGACTCCTGGGATAGCGGGCTCCATGATGACGATCGGGAGAAGATCGATCTCGAACGGTTCAACATTTCCCGGCTCATCGACCGTGCCTACGATTTTGCTTTCCAAACTGGAGCCTACTGGCAGTTCGACGGCGATGATTGGTACGAGATCTGTGGCTTCAGCGTTGGAGTGACACCGCATTCATTCGAGGGATCACAGTCGCCATGGCTTTGGGACGACGGCAAGGTTCGCCATGTCGTCGACATGGCGATCGCGCGTTACCATCTGCAGGAAAACCATACAATCAGCATCCGAGGGCTCAGTCTTCTTGCGGGAATGACGGAAGCTGCGGTGCGGAACAGCCTTAGCAAGGAAGGCATTCAGACAACCGGCAAACCAGCGAGCGTTGAACGCGACACCGCGCTTACGTGGCTATCGGAGCGCAGGGGTTTCATTCCGACACGGACGAATGAGACGCAGGAAAAAAACTGGGAACAGCACATTGGATTCCAGCTGGACTACCATCCGTTCCCAGAGGCGCTCTCACGGATAGTGAGAGACTTTGCTGGTGGCAACCTTGAACCCGTCGCCACAGCTGCGGGAATATCGGCCGACCAGCTGCAGGCGATGATCGCTGGCGAGGAGAAGGTCATCGATATTGAGAGACTTTCAGCGCTTTCGCGCGCACTCAATATTGCGGATCTGCCAAAGTTCGTCGCCAAAGGCGTGGAATTTGCCTTGCGAACCTCCCCCTGAAATCGGAATGATTGCACCGAGGTATCGCTGAGAGGGGGATTTATGGCGCGCAAGAATGATGAGATTGAATGGTCGCAAGACGCGGTGATGTATTTCTTCGGAGAAAGCGAATGGCTTGACCGTGCCGTCCTCCGTCCGCTGTCACACATCGCATTGAGTTGGGAGCTGCGCAGGACAGACACTGTCGGGGTGTTTATGGAAGAGGAAGACAGTCTCGCGGCCCTTATGAACCAGCTGATAATCGACATATCAAGAGCTACACCACCAGCGGACTATCACTCACACGAGGATGCGGTCATCCGGCTTCGCGACGGGATCGAAAACGGCACCATCTATCTCGACAGAAAGCGGTGGAGGGATCGGCAGACTGGCGAACCGCTCGATAAATCAACACTCGGCTCGCTGATGGAGCAGGCTTCAATCATCTATGAGGACATCCCTGACTTGGTACTTGCCGCCGCTGGCAGAGTTGCCACCGCCATGAAGCATGGTGATGCGACATTCGATGAACTTGATGACGGCCACGCTGACATGCTGGCCGAGATTTTGACCATCATCATCTGGGTGAGAGCCAATGCGACATGGCTGCCAGAACAATCCGAACGAGAAGCAGCGGAAGCAGCGAACCCGGTCTGAACGCCACCAAACCTGAAGAAAAAAAGGGCCGCCGGCGAAAGCCGCGGCCCATAAAGTGTGGAGATCTTTAACCTCCAGAGGGGAACAGCTGCTGCGCGACTGGGAGGTCGCAATTTGCATCAGCTATGGGCTTTATGATCCGTTTTTGATCACGCTGCACCTATTTATTGTGCAGTGCAGCTATGCGGCAGCTGCGGTCCTCGGCTCATCAGCTTTTGCACTGACTTTCGCAGCCAATGCAGCTTCGACGTCCCGAAGCTGCTTCCGCTTGGCATCGAGCTCGGCGGCAAACTGGAACGGGCTACCGGCGCGAGTTTGGTAAGATGCCAACCGCCGCTGTGATTCCTCAAGCCGCCGGCGATACTGCCTCTGCTCGTCGTCGAAGCCATCAAGCGCATGCTCCAGACGTGAGACGGCGCCAAGCGGCGTGACGGTGATGGCCAGATCGATCTCGTATTCCGCCCCGGTGCGCTGGAGCAGGGTCTCGAAGCGATAGCCATCACCCTTGCCGAAGCGCTCGCCCTCGTAGACCAGATCGAAGCCGCCGATCGTCGCCAGATGCACCTCGCCCTCCTGCTGGAGCTGAAGCAGCGTGAGGATCTCCTTCATCAGTGCGCGACCGGCTTCCTTGCGCTCGGTGTGATCTTTCCCGAGCACCACCATGGCGAAGGCCGCGCCGGCGGTCGGCCGGAGGCGCGCGATGTCCTGGCCTATTTCGTCGATACGCCGGGTTGAGACCGCGATGTCCTGTTCGGCATCTCGCATCTGGCGGCGGACGGCGTATTGGTCGTCCTCATGCGCGGCACGCAGCCGTTCGAGCCGGGCGATATCGGCTTCAAGCCCTGCTTTCTGCATGAGCCGCTCGTCGCCGGAGGCGATCGCCTTGGCCATGGCGAACTGGTTGGCCGCGCCTTCACCTACATCTTCGAGCCGACGTATCGAGGTATCGCCGGAGAGCGCGGCTGCGATGAAGCGGGCCTTGCGCTCGTTGTTCTGCCACATGCTGGCATCGAGACTTCCCTCGGTCGCGTAGGCAAAGATATCGACCTCGTCGTGCTGGTTGCCTTGGCGCACGATCCGGCCCTCGCGCTGCTCGATCTGGGAAGGAAGCCACGGGACGTCGAGATGGTGGAGAGCCTTGAGCCTCAGCTGGGCGTTGACGCCGGTGCCCATGGTTTCCGATGAACCGATCAGGAAGCGGACCTTGCCGGCTCGGACGTCGCCGAACAATCGCTGCTTGGCCTCGGTCTTTTTAAAATCCTGCATGAAGGCGATCTGCGATGCCGGCACGCCGAGCCGGATCAGCTCGTCGCGGATGAAGCGGTAGGCCGAAAAGCCACGGGACTTCTCGACATTGATCGTGCCGAGATCGGAAAAGATCATCTGGGCTGCGCCCGGAAGATCAAAGTCCTTGCCGTCTGGACGCCGATAGGTCGCCTCGCCTGTCTCCTTCCAGATGCGATGGGCGTTTCGCACGAGCAGATTGAGCTTGTTATCCGCCTCGTTCTCGGCCGCCGGCATGACAAAGCGGAGATCGATCGCCGCATGGCGACCATCGGTGATGACCGATAGCAGGATATCGTCGCCGGGCTTGGCCGGTCCGTCGCGTTTTTCGATCGCCTTGATCCGGCCATCGAGCATCTGCTGATAGGTCTTGAACAGCGCCGTCGGCTTGGCCGTCAGGATCTGGCGGCGCCCGGTCGAGATATTGGGGACCTTTACATATTGCCTGAGATCGTCGGGCATGACGACATCAGCGAAGGATCGGAACATCGCGATCAGTTCGGGCACGTTGACGAAGGAGGCGAAGCGGCTGACCGGCTTGTATTTGCCGGACGGCTGGATTTCGAGTTCGGTCGTGGTATCGCCGAAGCAGGAGGCCCAGGCATCGAACTCGTGCAGCCCGCGCTCAGTAAGTGCCTCATGGCCGAGCAGGCGCTGGATCGAGAACATCTCGCCGAGCGTATTGGTGATCGGGGTGCCGGAGGCGAGCACGAGTGCGCGGCCCGGGTTTTTCGTCTCGATATAGCGGGATTTGACATAGAGATCCCAGGCGCGCTGCGACCCGTTGGGATCAATGCCCTTCAACGTCGACATGTTGGTGGCGAAGGACAGTTTGCGGAATTCCTGCGCCTCGTCGACGACGATCTGGTCGACGCCTATTTCGGAAATGGTCAGCAGGTCGTCCTTGCGGGTGGCGAGACTTTCAAGCCGCTCTTGCAATCCTTCCTTCAGCCGCTCGAGGCGCTTGCGGGAGACGCGGTCCTCGCTGTCGACTTTGGTCAGTAGATCCTCGTAGAGCTGCAGCTCGTCTTGGATCATCTCCTGTTCGAAGGCCGAGGGAACGGCGATGAACCGGAAAGCAGAATGGGTGATGATGATCGCATCCCAGGTCGCAGTCGCCGCTCGGCTGAGGAACCGTGCGCGCTTGTCCTTAGGAAAATTGGTGTCGTCGGCGACGAGAATGCGGGCATTCGGATAGAGCGCCAGGAATTCGCGGGCGGCCTGCGCCAGGCAATGGCCGGGCACGACGAGCATCGCCTTGGCGATCAGGCCGAGACGGCGCTGTTCCATGATGGCCGCTGCCATGGTCATCGTCTTGCCGGCGCCGACGGCATGGGCGAGGTAGGTCGACCCATCGGCGATGATCCGCCAGATGCCACGTTTCTGATGCCCATAAAGAACAAAGGCGCCTGAGGCGCCGGGAAGTTTGAGATGGGAGCCGTCGAATTTGCGCGGCGCGATGTTGTTGAAGCGATCATTGTAATCGCGAGCGAGGCGGTCAGTGCGAACTGGATCGGTCCAGACCCAGTCCTGGAAGGATTGCTTGATCCGCTGAAGCTTGTCACGCGCCGCCTCCGTATCGACGACGTTGAGGACCCGGCGTTCACCGTCGACGTCCTTGAACACGTCAAAAATCTGCGGAACCCGGCTGTTGAGCGCATCGGCAAGCAGGTCGCCGGCATGGCGGCGGCTCGTGCCCCATTCGGACGTGCCGGCGGCACTATAGCCGAGTTGCCGTGCCTCGACCGTCCAGGAACCGAGCTCCGGCATATGGTGAATGCGGATATCGGCCTCCATCTTCTCTTTGACGAAGGCCACGACGTCGGCCGCCGGGATCCATGGCGCGCCGAGACGCGCGGTGATGTCGGAGGGGCGTAGGTCTGCCGGCTGGACATCGATCAAGGCGCGGACATTGCGCTCATAGGTCGGATCGAGCTCGACTGCTGCCTGCGCGGCCGCGAGTTTGGTGCGCACCGCACCCGAGAGGTATCCATCCGCTGTTTTCCAAGATCCATCGGTAGGATCGCGGAAGACGGCCTCGCCCAGCTCGTCGACCACGTCAGCGGCATCGCGATGGAGCAACTCGGCGATATGGTCGATATCGACATGGCCGCGTTCGTTCAGCACGACGGCGAGCGCATCTGCCGGCGACGTGATGGTCGGCGCCGCCGGCGGCGCGATCACCCGTTCGGAAAAGATCGGACCGGGTTTGGCCGTGTCGGTCTCCAGATTGTAGTCCTCGATCGAGGCCACCAGCCAGCAATCCGGATCGTCGCGGAAGGGTGCAAGATTGGGCTGGCGGTGGGTCTCCTTGACCTCGCCTGTCTCCGTGTCTTCCTGGATCGAGACGGTGGTGTGGTTGACCGGCCCGAAATCGCGCACGAAGCTCGACCAGGCGATCCGCAGCCGGACCTGAAGATCGCGCCAGTGCCGGTCGCTCTCCTGAGCCTTCAATACCTGGCGCACGGCGTCGCGGATCGGGATGAGTTTGCTGATGATCCGGACGTGCTTTTCCGAGATGCCGTCGCTCGAGCGGCCCTTGCGGACCATAACGGGGACGGCCGTGCCGTCCAGCATCTGCATCAGGCCCTTCGAGCGGTCGAGGAAGAAGCTGCCCTCGCGAACGGGGCCGCCCTTCGGCTGCAGATCGACGATCTCGCCCAACTCGTCCTCCAGGTCGATATCGATGGGCGTTGGCTCACCGTCATAGAGATCGGCCGGCAGGAGATCGATCGCAGCGGCGAGGGCTGCTTCCAGGTCCTCGCCATTGCGGGGGCGGCACGTATAGGTCTCGCCGAACGGTCCGGAGGTCAGCGCGTGGGTACCGAGCACAAAGTCGGGGTATCGGGCGAACCACCGGTTCACGCGGATGGCCCCTTCATCATCGGTGGCGGGCCGGACCTCATCGACATCGAGCCACACCTGATCGCCCTCCGGCTCGCCGAGTTTGCGCTTGCGAAAGAAGAGGATGTCGACGACGACATCCGTGCCGGCGTCGCGGCGAAAGCTGCCCTCGGGCAGCCGGATCGCGGCGATCAGATCGGCGGATTTGGCAATATGCTCACGCGCCGTCATATCGGCCTTGTCCATCGTCCCGTGTGAAGTGACGAAGGCGGCAAGCGCGCCGGGCTTCAGGAGATCGATCGACCGGGCGATGAAGTAGTCGTGCAGGCGAAGGCCGAGCGACCGATAGGCGCGGTCTGAGCGGACAGTGCGGTCGGAAAAGGGCGGATTGCCGATGACAAGATCGTAGATCGGCGCCAGATCGGTGCGGGCGAAGTCGCCATTGATGATCCGGGCCTTCGGCTGCAGCAGGCCGACGATACGCGCCGTGATCGGATCAAGCTCGATCCCGGTCACATAGGCGGCGTCGCGAAAGCGCTCCGGCATCAGGGCCGGGAACAGGCCTGTGCCGATGCCCGGCTCCAGCACCCGGCCGCCGCACCACCCGAGTTTTGCTATCCCAGCCCAGATCCCCCGGATGATAAATTCCGGCGTGAAGTGGGCGTATTGGGTGCAGCGGGCGAGGGACGCATAGTCTGCCTCGGAGACGGCGCTTTCGAGCGAGGAACCGAGATCGTCCCAGCCCTTGCGGTTATGTGGAGCTCCACATAACCGCAATTATGCGGCGAAGATAATTATGCGAGGTCGGAGACGTGGATGGTCGCCTTGGCCGACTTTCCGACATCCACCGACTCCACATAACTATGCGCTATCGCGTGGCAAGCATCGCGATCAGTTTATCCGGCGGGCGGAATTTGCCTGGCTTGATGCCGAGTGGCGCCAAAGCGTCGAGCATCTCGAGTTTTTCGGACGGGTCAGCGCGCAGATAGATCTCCGTGCTCTGGAGAGTGGCGTGACCCAGCCACAGCGCTACTTTGCGAATGTCGCGCGTCGCCTGAAGCATGTGCATTGCGCAGCTATGGCGCAGGACATGGGGCGATATCGACTTCGTCGCCAGCGTCGGCGCGACGCTGACGGCGGCGGCGGTGTGCTTTTCGAGGATGTATTCGAAACCGGAGCGGGTCATCATCCTGCCAGCGTTGTTCAGGAAGAGCGCCGTGTCGCCATTCTTGGGTCTGACCGCGATCCAGGCGCGGATCGCGGCTGCGGTCTCCTGCCAGAGCGGTAGCACGCGCTCTCGACGTCCTTTGCCGATGATATGGATGCTAGCGGGTGACCGTCCGTCGAACTGGTCGAGGGTGAGACCGACGAGTTCGGAAACGCGCAGCCCGCCGGCGAAAGCCAGATGCAGCATGGCTCGATCCCGAATGCCTGATAATGACCGCCGATCCGGTGCATTAAGCAGCGCTTGCACTTCGGTACGCGAAAGCGAAGCCACGAGCGCCTCGTCAATCTTCTTCATCGGAATGGCGTGCACCCTAAAGGCCTGATCCAGCACGGCGGGTACGCGATGCTCGAGATAGCGGAAGAAGGACTTCACGGCAGCCAGCCTGGCGTTGCGCGAACGGGCTTTGTTGCCACGCGTCTCTTCAATGTGTTCGAGAAAATTGAGGATCATCGGTACGTCGATATCTTCGATCTGCAGCAGACACGGGCGCTTGCTCAATCGTCGCGCGGCGAACGTCACCAGCAGCTGGAAGCTATAGGCATAGGCATCGCAAGTGTGAACGCTTGCGCGTCGTTCCCGGGGAAGATGTTCGCGCAGGAACGCGGTGAGGTGCTGGGCAAGCTGGGTCATGCCGTCACTCCTCGATGCAATGTCTCGCTGGCTGCCGACATATGCGTCATCAGCTCCGGCGTTGACTGGAGATACCAGTAAGTATCGGTCACATGGGCGTGCCCCAAATAGGTGCTGAGGGCGGTGATATGCCGCGCGACCGCCCGGGAATCGTGTGCACAGTGTTCGAGAGAGCGGACAGCGAACGTGTGGCGGAGATCGTGGATCCGTGGCCCTCGCGATCCTGCAGCGCCTCGCAAGCCGATCGATCGCATGATCTGCAGGAAGACGGTTATCACTGTCGGATAAGCGAGCGGCGTTCCCTGATGCGATATGAAAAGCGCATCGCTCTGACTTGCTGCCTTCAGGCGAGTGGCGAGGTATCCGTCCAAGGCGCGTCGGGTCGTCGGGTGGAGCGGCAGCATCCGGCTCTTCTTGAACTTGGTCTGGGCAATGATCAGCCCATCGTCGGTCACATCCGGCAATCGAATGGCGATCGCCTCCGAAACACGCATGCCCGTCGCAGCAATCAGCCCAAACATCGTGGCGTAGGTGAGAGGCCGGATTGAACCGTCAGGGCCAAGTCGCTGAGCGTGGTCGATCAGCCGTCGGATCTCCCCGGGACTATAAATATAAGGTGTGCGGCGGTTGCGACTTGCGCGGCCGAAAAGATCAGCGGAGGGAACCTCATGGCGCGAATCTTCCGCATGCAGCGAGAGCGCGAAGCGACGGACCGCCAATAGGCGGTTGCGACGTTGTTCGGGTGAAGGCGCCTGTAGCGCCCACTCGTGCACAGTTGCCGTCGTTATAACATGCTCACCGCGATGCTCGGCAAAGGTGACGAAGTTGCGCAGGAGAATGCCTGGGGTCCGAAACTTGAACCCCAGGGCTTGATGCAGCGCCGCATGATCGGCGAGGAGCTGACTCAGCATGGGAGCTCTCCCGGCCAGGGCTGGGCAACCTGCTCCAGCATCGCGACATCGACCTTAGCGTAATATGCGGTCATATCGATCGAACGGTGACGCAGCACCGCGCCAACCGCTTCGAGTGTGGCCCCCGAGCGTAGCATCGAGGTTGCCGCCGAGTGGCGCAGCAAGCACGCTCCCGACGACGGGGGATCTGAAATGCCCGCACGTTTTAGCGCCAGCGCTACGATCGTGGAGACATGACTGGACTGTGCAAATGACCGGAAGGGTGCAATCATTGTAAGAAAGACCGCCTCTTGAGGCACGCGCGGCCGCTCCTGCTCGATGTATGCGAGAAGTGCGTCACCGACGTCCTGCGGTAATGGCAGCCGAACTTGCCGACGCGCTTTGCCACTCAGGCGCAGCATACCTGACGTCCATTCGATGTCGTCAAGCCTGAGTCCGGCCACATCCCCGGCCCGCAGTCCCAGACGAGCTAATAGAAGCAGGATTGCCCGGTCCCGCAGGCGGCCTCTGCTGAGTTGATCGCAGGATGCAATGACGCGTTCGACGTCGGTGGCTGCAAGATACCGCGGCAACGATGAAAGGCGCCACTGCAACACCGGCGGAACAGCGTGATCGAGGTTGGGGCGGCACAAGCCGGCACCCGCGAGGTAGCGAAGATAGCTGCGCAAGGCGCTTGTTATGGTCCTCAGGTCGGCCGGCCCGGCTCGTTCGCGCCACGCTCGAAGAACATTACGGATCAGGGCGGCATCATAGTCGAGGGTCGCCGTGCCAAGCTCCGGCAACAGCTTATGTAGGTCGCGAAGATGACGGGCGATCGTTCGTCCCGACAGTCCTCGGTGGACGCGCAACCAGCTCTGATAGCCGTCAAGCAGGGGATATGGCGACGCGATCTTCAGGGGTGGGCATGCGACACCTGCCTCTTGCAGGAAAACAACGAACCTCCTGGCACGGCTCGAGTATTTTGGCGAGATCCGCGACCACTGCCGCCCGCCAGGACATCTGCAACGATGTTCGGCAAAGCGACGAACGACATCACAATCAATGACGTCGATCGAGATACCCGCTCGACTAAGCCAAGCTGCGAAATGACGAGCCGACGCCGTGTAGCCTTCAATAGTCAGCGGCGTATACCTCTGAGCGGCAAGCTCGTCCGCGAACCGATCGATCCATGACGACATTGGGCCGGGATCGAGGAACCGGTGATTACGATAATTGGCATCCATCATTCTTCGCTCTCCTCACAAGTGAACTCATCGTGAGGGAGCATAGTTATGTGGAGCGGACGTGTATGCTCGATCTATCTAAGTATCTACGAAGACGCCATAATCCGAGATGGGCAGTGACAGCACTGCATAATTATCTTCGCCGCATAATTGCGGAAATCGACCTCACCGGGTTGGCGGAACATACCGTTGGCCAGCTCGCCGGCTCCGAAGCCGGTGAAGCGGATCAACTGCGCTTGCTCTTTGGGCGTCGCTGGCCGGTCCTGCTTGGCGATGCCGTCGGCAACGAGGATCGCCGCGACATTGGCGCTGGCGCGATCCTTCCAGGAGGCGCCAAGCGCTCGGTCGCCGCCGAGATAGAAATTTACCCGAAGCCCTGCGCGCCGGGCGGGGATGGCGGTGGCCGGCAGGGCGGGTGCCGGTGCTGGCGGCACGGGATCTGGATCGTCGTCATTGGCGGCTTTGGGCGAGAAGTCACCGAAGGCGGTGACGCCCAGACCAAGGCCCGACGAAAGGGCGCTCGAGCCGAACATGTCGAAGGTAAATGGGTCATTGCTCACGGGAGGGCTCCTTTGGAATAAGGGCGTGCGAAATCGTCCGGTCGAGAATTCGACCGGCTGCAACGCCGATTTTGGGTGGATTGGTCTGGCTTATGCGGCCAGGATCGAGGGGAGGTGGCGCAGATGCACCGGCAGCTTGGCGGCGATCTCATCGTCCGACAGGGTGTCGAGTGGTTTTAGGAAAGTGCCTTCCTTGCCGCCATAGAGCATCACCATGCGATGCCCGTGCATCGGCTTCGGCCAACGGTCGCCGGCATAGCCACGATAGTCGTCTGCGGTCGTGCTCCAGATATGCTCGAGCCGTTCCTCTCGGCTCATCACCCGGACGGGCCGGCTTTCGCGCGAGACAATCGCGGCACGCATCGCCTCCACCGAACTGGGATCGGAAAGGTCGCAATAGGCGTGGAAATGACGGATAGCACCGTCGATCCGGATGGCGTAGAAGACCGAGGTCACGGAGCCGGCCATGAACTCACGCATCGCAAAGATCGGCCCGCGCATCCAGAGTGGCGGGAGGATATCCAGCATATAGTCATAGGATATCTCGTCGATCTCGAACCATTCTCCGGCGTAGAGCAATGGTTGATTACCGTTTAAACGGTCGGGCCGCTTTGCATGTCTGTTGAACATGCGGAACATGTCGGTGCGCTTGGCCACGCCTTGAAAGATTTTACGGGGGAGGCTTGTCGAGGTCATCTGTTTGATCCTTTCGGTTTTTGGACCTGAAGCGGCAGCACTCGTTACAACCTCGCCGTTCTCTTCAGTCCTTCATGACCCCTCCCGTCTTGCCGGCCTCGTGTCCGGCTGGGTCAAGGGCCGGCCCTGGCCGGGCGAAGCCTCCCTTGATGCGGCCGGCGCGCATGCGGCAGGCCTCACCTTTCCTCTCCATTCTTCTTTCCCGATTTTCCGTTTCCCTGTTTTGCAGAACCTCGTTCCAATCCTCTGCCGGCGGCCGGAGGCGCTGCCAGTCGCAGCCGGATGCCACCGCGATCGCTCGTAACCGCTCCGCATAAGCATCGCCTTGGGAATTTGCGTCGGTGGCAGCGACGAGATTGACCTTTGGCCGCACGGCAAGAATGGCAAGAGCAGCGTCCGTTGCAGGTGACCAACCGCCGCCGGTGCTGAGATAAAGGGTTTGTTCGCGTGGACCTTCGAGTGCTGCGAGGCTCATCGCATCGATCGCGGCCTCGGTGACGCAAAGGCGGGTGGCCGCGGCCGGTCCAAGCCGGAACAGGATCTTCGAACCACCGGTCGCGAAGCCGCGCCACTCGGGACCACGCTCTTCCCAGCCGACAACAGCGCCGTCACCGTCCACATGTGCAGCCCACATGCTGCCAAAAGCTCCCTCTCGTAGAACACCTTCCCGGATTGCCTGTCGGACGATCGCAACCGGAATCCAACGCGCCCAGCACAGATAGCGCCACGCCCCAGAACTGGGTGAGGGCGCCCGGCGACTTCTCCAACGGTCACCGATGTCCTCGACCAGCGCTGGAGACCGCGGAGACCGCCATTCCCGGCGGGAGAGCCGAAAGCCGACAAGAGATGCAACACTCTCCGCTGCGATCGGAAACGAGACGGAGGCGAGGAACATGGCAAGACCAAAGACGTCGCCTTTCTCATCGCTGAGCGGATCGAACCAGCCGCGTCCATCATGCGTCACGATGACGATGTTGCCGCCATGCCGGTATTTGACGGCGCGGCGGGTGCTTTCCTTCAGATCGATTTCAAAGCCGGCCCGCTCGAGTACGGCTTCGCAGCTGACCTTGGCGCGGAGCGCCTCCAATTCTTCTCTTTTCATATTTCCATCGGCCGCCGCGCGGCCGTCCTCTCTTCCTTCCCGCGGATTGCGGGCCACAATCACCCCGCCGCGAAGAGCGGAGGGGACAAGGGCGCTGCGCGCAACTGACAGAAGTTGCAGCAGGGGGCGGCGGCAGAGCTTCCCTTGTGGCCGACCGCTCGCCAGCGGCAGGGTCGAACGGGTCTCAATGAGACCCGCGTGGAAAAAACTGGTGCACGATCTCCAGATCGTCTTCGTCATCGAGTTCGTCGGACGGAAGGACGCCGAATTCATCGCCCGATTTGAAGAGGGTGATCGGAACCATCAGATCGTGGCAAAGCTGGTAAGCGAAGGATTGAGCGAGAGAAAGATCGTGCGCCATGTTCGTGTGCTCCATCGGAAGCGGGCCAATTCCCGCTGATGGCTCCTCGAAGAAACAGGAACGGTCGCGATCACCGCGCAGGCGAAGACGGAGCGGCGGTAGCTTTAGCTAACCGACCCCTTGAGGGTTGATCGTCGGAGACCCGGGCCTGTTTCAGGACGCCATCCCAGAAAGCGGGATTGGACTGATTTCGTTGTTGCCGCGGCCGGCGCTCCCTCTCACATCTACTCAGCGGCTTCGCCCATTCAAAATAGCATTGCCAATGAGCAAACGTTATGATTGCATTCCATTGGGGAATTAAAGGGGTGGAAGATGCGCAGAAGAGAATTTCTTCACGGATCAACGGTGTCGCTTGCCTTATTTGGTAGCGGCTGCAGTCGAACCGATCCCGGCCCGATTGACCCTGTTGGCAAGCGTCTGATCATCGATATGCATTGTCATGTCTTCAATGCCTCCGATCTGCCTGCCGCACGATTTCTGCGACAGGTCGTGATCAGAGACTTCCCGAAACAGTCCGCCATGAAGACGTTCGCGATCCGCGACCCTGATGTCCTCGACCGGTTTCTCGAGCTTATCCTCATGCTTCTCGGAGCCGATAAGGCACCGACAGCCAAGCAGGAGATCTCATACCTAAAAGGTCATAGAGCACCAAAGCGCAGAGAAGCAGCCGATGGGCGCGAGTCTGCAATTGCTGATACAGCAAGGTTTCTCGTAGCACTCGATCGCCGCCGGCGTAATTTAGCAACGATGTCGGTGCCATCGACCGAGGAAAAGAACCGTGCTGTCAAGGACGAGAAATTCCTGACCTACATGCTCGGTGCCCGCACAGACGTCATGCGGGCAGATTCCGAAATGAGCCTCGCAGAGGCATCGATCGCCAGCCGCGAAGCGTTCACCTCTCGCGGAGTAGTTTCGCGCTATCTCAACTGGTTCAGCCTGTTCAGGCTTTACCGACACGTGCTTGTCGAAAAGCTCATCGAAGACACCCGTCGCCAGGGCTTCAAACCCATCATGCTGGCCCCTGCCTTGGTGGACTATGACGAGTGGCTTTACGAGGATGTTACATCTCCGCTGTCCGAGCAGACGGAGGTGATGTCGGAAATCTCGCTGCGGTGCGCCAGGAAGCCGGACGGGCCTGTACTGCATGGCTATGTGGGCTTCGACCCTTTACGCCAAGTCGCGTTCGAGAACCGCAAAGGCAAGACAAGTTCCCTTGGGACTGTGGAGCGTGCGCTCAATGAGTTTGGGTTCGCGGGTGTTAAGCTCTACCCCCCGATGGGGTATCGTCCCTCGGGAAACAAAGGACCGTATCCAAAGCGGTCAGTGGATTTGCTGGGATTCGATCCCAGCAGGCAGATGGATGAGGCACTGCGCAAACTTTACGCCCTGTGCAGCGACCTTGACGCGCCAATTCTAGCCCACGGTTACTCGTCGAACGAATCTGGTGATGGGTACGCCAAGCGAGGGGATCCACACTACTGGATCCCGGTATTCGACGACTTCCCTAAGCTCCGCGTCTGCTTGGCCCATTTCGGTCGTTTCGATGCAGCGTCCAAAGGACGTGAGAAGCTTCTCTTTCCGCAGCGGAGCTGGGAGTGGGCTTTGGGCGAGTACATCAAAGAGCACCCCAGGCAGAAAATCTACGCCGACATAAGCTACTTTTCGGAAGCATTGAGCGACGACGCGACGTTTCGCAAGGCGCTTGCTGCGAACTTTCGCCTCTGGACCGCATCGTTCGATCCCGATGTCGACAGGCTGATGTTTGGTACAGACTGGCTAATGCTTGGCCAGGAAAAAGGCTACGAACACTATGTCGGCCGGGTGAAGGATTTTCTGCTCACCGATTGTGGCTTCAGTGAAGATGTCTGCGACAAGGTGTTCCGACGCAACGCGCTCACCTTCTTGCCACTTCAAAAACGAAGTGTGGGGAGAGCACGCCTCGAGGGTTGGTATCTCAGGCATGGTCTCGCGCCTGAACGATTGCCGATCGCGCCGGAGGGCGTTTTCGCGAGCCTGTTCCGTTGAGCCGGCCCGCTGTCGCAGTGCCATCATCTGCTTAGACGATAGTGCCGAACTTCGCATGCATTGAACGCCAGCAGAAATGAGCGGCACCCTGCTGGTGACCCTGCCGCAAAAGGGGGATGTGTTGAGTGATTTCGAAAATTCCGACATTAAAGATGGCTTCACATGCAAGCTCTGGCGCGGCGAACGCATGACGATGCTGGGTTTTGACGTTCACGCGCCAGAGCCCGACTTCGTAGGCTTTTCCATAGAGGTCAAGTCGCCGAAATCGTCCGAATTCGTTCCCTTACGCAACCGGCTTGCCTTTTCGTATCCCGCCGGCGCGGGCAACGAGGTCACTGGCGACAGAAACTTCCTGTCGACCAGTGCTCCGTTCCAGAAATTCCGCTGGACGCATTTTCCATATCAGCCTGTCGACGGCACCTACAGCTACCGTGCCACCAAGCTGCATATGCCACGCAAGGACGAGCTGGTGCCGGGCACAGGTATCACCCTCGACATCGAGCAGGCGGCGGTGACCTATGACGGGCTGCTTGATATCGGATTCACGCGCAATTTCGCGTCGTCCCAGGCCTACAAGGAACAATTCCAGGGAAGGGACGACATTATTCCCTTAAAAGCCAAGGACGGGCTCGATTTTTCCAAGCCTAATGTCTGCAACAAAAGCGGGCAGACCGTCTATGAGTGGTTAGGCTTCGAAGCGCGCGACCTGCTCTTCAATTTCATCGCCGATGCCTTTGCCGACGCTGAGCTGACGCTCGATGTGATGGCCTACGATCTCAATGAACCGGACATCGTGGCAGCGCTGGAGCGCTTCGGCCCAAGGATGCGGGTGATCATCGACGACTCGTCTTCTAAGGAAGACGGCGTCCCAAGTGGCCACGATCTGCCGGATAGCGCAGAATCGCGGTCAGCGGAGCGATTTCGTGCGGCTGGCGCCGATGTACGACGCACACATTTCCAGAACCTCCAGCATCACAAGATCCTAATCGCCCGTCGAAAGGGTGTTGCCGAGAAAGTATTGTGCGGCTCCACGAACTTCACGTACCGGGGCCTGTATATTCAGGCCAACAATATGCTTCTCTTCCATTCCGCCGGCGTCGCGGGACTATTCGGGCAAATGTTCGATCTCGCGTTCGCCGATCCTAAAAGCTTCAAGAAGCAGGATTTTTCCAAGACATGGCATAGCGTTCACACGGAGGGGAAGCCGACTGTGCAGATTTGCTTTTCGCCTCATTCCCAGACTGATCTGTCGCTCAACCCAATTCGCGGAGCGATCGATCAAGCAACGTCGTCGGTTCTGTATTCTGTGGCATTCCTGGGCCAGATGACGAAAGGACCTACGGTCGAAGCATTCCGCCGGCTGATGAAGCGACCGGTTTTCAGCTATGGGACGGTCGATGCACGGCGCGACATGGAACTGCGAAAACCTGATGGATCTATTGGGCTCGTCGATTTCGCATATCTCGCTCGAAAGGCCCCTGAACCATTCAGAACTGAATGGAACGGTGGCAAAGGCCGGAACATCCACCACAAATTCCTGGTGACAGATTTCAATCTTCCGACCGCGAAGGTCTTTACTGGTTCGAGCAACTTTTCTCCGTCGGGCGAAGGCGGAAATGGCGATCATCTTATCATGATCGAGGATCGTAAAGTTGCTACGGCCTATGCGATTGAAGCGGTTCGTGTCTTTGATCACCTCCAGTTTCGCAACAGGATGCGGGATGCCTTCGGGAAAAAGGATGCGAAGCTTGAAAATGCAAAGCAACCGAAAGCGATGGTCTTGAAAAAGCCATCAGAGATCAGCGGCGAGGAGGCCTGGTTTGAAAAATTCTATAAGGCGGAAAGCCAGGCGCTGAGAGATCGTGAGTTGTTTTCAAGATAGCAGCCTTGATCGCATGCGAATGTCCCTCCAGGAGCTAAATGAGCCCTAGAAGAGTTGCGGTCTTGTGAGCTTCTTCGAGGCTGCTGGCGTTCAATCGCATTGAGATCGAGTGCAATTTTCTCTCCACCTCCCGCTTTGATAGTCCCTCGATCTTTGCAATGTCTAAAAGGGGGCGGCCCTCAGAAGACCATAGAAGGACCATCAATTGGTCGACCGTTATGTTGGAGCCCGGCACCAAAGAGTACCTCCCATTCCGAATTCGCTCACGTACGCCCGCAGGTTTGACCCTGCGAGCGCGCTTTTTCGTATTTCTCCATAGCCTGAGATGAGGAGCCGGTGGATGTGCGGATCCTCTTGGCGCTCAGAGCTTACCGAGCTTTGAGGAGATTCAATATTTCGCGCTTCATCGCCACAAACGCCGGATCCAGGACGAGTTCATCCTCGCGCGGTCGAGGAAAGTCCACCGTGAGTTCCTTCACGATCCTTCCTGGTCGACCGGACATGACGACAACGCGATCGGCCAAGTAAATTGCTTCGTCGATATCGTGGGTCACGAAGAGCACGGTTTTTCGTTTGTGTTCCCACACCCGAAGCAAGAGCTGCTGCATCGTCTGTCGAGTTTGACTGTCGAGCGCTCCGAACGGTTCATCCATCAGAAGTACAGCGGGATCATTTGCCAGCGATCGTGCAATCGCAACGCGTTGCTTCATGCCGCCCGAGAGTTCAGAAGGATAGCGTGCACCGAACCCTTCGAGCCCCACTTCGGATAGGTAGTAGTCAACAATGTCCTTGCACTCGCCCTTTGGCATCCCCTTTCGACGGGGGCCGAAACCGATGTTTTCGGCCACGCTCATCCAAGGGAAGAGTGTGTAAGACTGGAAAACCATCCCTCGATCAGGCCCTGGCCGATCGACGTGTTGCCCACGTACAAGGATGTCACCGCCACTGCGATCTTCGAGGCCAGCAACGAGATACAAAAGGCTGGATTTTCCACATCCGGATGGGCCGACGATCACGCAGAACTCTTGTGGCTTCACATCAAGCGATAGACCATCAAGGGCAAGAAGTTCGGACTTGCCACTTCCGTATTTCAAGCTGACCTTGTCGATCGTGATATCTGGCTTCACGTCCGAGGCCGCGATAGAATTGTTCAACATCAGCATTGGCATTACCTCGCCCATGGTGCGATCGCACGACGTGCAATCACGAACAGCTTGTCTGTAGCCAGCCCCAGAATGCCGATCAGGGCTATGGCCATGAAGATCACATCGACCTGGAAGCCTCTCATCGCCTTGAGGGATATGTATCCAAGACCAGATCTGGCTGCGACTAGCTCGGCAACAACAAGATATGTCCATGCCCACCCCATCGTAACCCGCAGAACATCAAGGATACCGGGAAGCGCGGCCGGGAAGACGATCGTTCTAAGGACCTCAGAGTTTCGCGTTCCAAGCGTGTAGGCAGCGTTGACCAAATCGCGAGGCACGCTTCTGGCACAATCTGCCATCATCACGAGCTGCTGAAAGAACACGCCAAAGAATATAACGGCTACTCTTTGCTCAAGCCCGATACCAATCCAGAGGATGAAAAGAGGGACGAAGGCGCTGACCGGAAGATAGCGGACAAAATTTACGACCGGCTCAAATGCAGCTTTAGCTGCCCCGTATGTGCCCATTGCAAGGCCGAGTGGCAAAGCCAGGATCGACGACAATGCGAAGCCTATAATCACGACTTCGACGCTCGCAAAGAGGTGATTCCAAAGTTCGCCCGATGCCCCCATTCGAATTGTGGTGGCGACCACATGATCCGGCCGCGGCAGGAACATTTCCGGGACAAAGCTATCGTAAGTCAGCCCTAGCCAGAGAACGATCAACAAGGCCCAGATGCCAACACTCGATCCCAGAATCAGGGTTTTGGATGTTGGTCCGAACGGCACCAGCCCAGCACGAACGGCAAATCTTCTGCTCATTTTGGAGCCTCTATTTTTCGAGGAAAGGAGAGCCGGCGCTCTAATCAATGAGCGCCGGCCACTTCCGTCACTTGCCGAGGAAAGACGCGTCGACGACATCGCCATACTTGATGTCTGTCTTGAGTTTTCCGAAGCCACCCCAGATGTCGCTAGCGAGACCGATCAACTTGGCCATCTCGCTGCCATCTCCCCCGTTGAAGAAGGCTTCGTTGCGATCTTTGCCGTAGAAGGTTACGCCAGAGGCCGAAGAGGCAAAATCCTTCGGATCGGTAAGCCAGCCCCCGACACCCTTCGCCATGATCTCGTATGCCTTCTGCGGATCCTTGGCGATAAGCTCATTGGCACGATTCAGACCGTCCACCAGGGCCTTTACGTCGTCAGGTTGGTTCTTGATTACGTCACAGCCAAGCACGACGACGTCAACAATGGCGCCGGGGGTAGCCTTGGAGTCGATGAGCACGCTGCCCTTGCCCTTGCTCTTTGCGAGTGTGAGGTGAGGCTCCCAGGTCACTGCCACCGGGATGCGATCCGCCATAAAGGCAGCCGCCGCATCGTCTGCGGTCATGTTGGTAATCGACACGTCTTTTTCCGTCATCCCATTCTGCTTGAGAAGGAGATTGAACCAAAATTGTGAGACGCCACCCTCATTGAGGCCGACTTCTTTACCCTTGAGATGAGAGAAGGATTTGATATCGCTCGAAACGAGGACGCCATCGCCGCCATGACTGTCATCGAGAGCGTACACCGCCTTGAAGCAAGCGTCTTTCGAGCGATATTGGATGTAGGTATCGACAGTGGTAGCGACGCCTTGAAGTTCCTTCGAAGCAAGGCCGGCCATATAGAGGGACGACTCCTCTACTATATCGAGTTCAACGTTGAGGCCCTTTTCCTTGAAGTAGCCAAGGTCCCGCGCGAGGAAGAGCGGGCCGTAGCCCACCCAGGTAACCATCCCCATTTTGATTGTCCCGGCGCTTGCGGCGCTGTAGCCGCCGAAGAGAAAGGCGCTTGCGAGGAAGGTTGCGCCGATGCGGCGAATAAATGAAGACATTGTCAGTTCCCCTTTTTTGATGTCACCCGCGCGAGTTTCAGAGGTTCGCGGCAGTCGGTTGCACCAAGAGGAAAGCACTCTTTCTTGATCGAAAAAATTAGCATTTTCGATCAATCTGGTTCAAAAAAAACTATGCAGATGGTGGCACGTGTGGATTTGCTCGATTTGGAGCTAGCGCTTTGTAGCACCCATCGATGGGGCAACCATTCCAGGAATGTAGTGTTTTGAAATAAATGACCGCGCATGCGCCAAAAAAGCACTGCGGAGGCGATATTCGCGCATCTGGCGCAATGTCAAAAGCCCTATTGTCATTGGGCGGTGATCGCCCGATAGGCGAACCCTGACGACCTTGCGACCATCAAGGGCCTGATCCGATCGCGGGGTCACATTTGCGAGAGTGTAGCCGTAACCATTCGCGACCATGGTCCGGATAACATCCGGTTGAGAAATACGATACGCGATTTTTGGCTGCAAACCTTCCTTCATGAACAAGGCCAAAAAGTATTCGACGCTCAGTGGCAGGTCGAGGAGGATCAGAGGAAGCTCGGCCAGTTCTTTGAGCGTTACAGCCGAATGGCGAGCCAACGGATGAGCCTCGCTAACGACCGCATGGACAGGAAGGTCAACCAAGGGAGAGTACTCGATATCCTGAGGAATCTGGAGGTCATATGAGACGACGACATCCAGTTGCGCCTTCGCCAGTCCCTCCAACAGACCCCCCTGGTGATCGACGAAAGGCCGCACGATCGTGTCAGGAAACGCGCTCTGAAAAGAAACCGAAAGTTCCGGCAGAACCATAGCCGCGAGCGTCGTCAGGCAGCCGACATTTAGCTGGCCGCGGACGCCGCCGCTGCTTTCCGAGGCGATCGCATAAAGCGAACCTGCTTGCTCAGCCAATCTCTTGGCCTCAAGCAACATCGTTTTTCCAGATGGCGTGAGAGATAGCCCTTGAGCATGATGCCGTATGAAGAGCTGTACGCCCAGTTCGCTTTCGAGCTGCGAAATTGCGGTCGAAATCGAGGGTTGGGATATGTTCAGCCGTTCTGACGCAAGCGTGACGCTTCCCGTGTCACCTGCAGCAATGAAATACTCAAGCTGTCTAAGGGTAAATCGCGAAGAGCCCATTGATATTCCTTCTTTTACCGACGTCCCACATCATTAGGACCAAGGTTTTACGGAATTCAAGGTCATAGGCCGCCAAACAACACGCCCCGGGAGAGATGTGTAAAAAATCACTCTGCCGCATTTCCGAGTGTCGGTCGCGGTTGCAGATCCGCAGGCACTACCGAAACACGTGGATCGGAGCTACGTCTCGCCGTCATCGTCGCCGCTATGCGGATTGTCGCGTCCCAGTCAAACGACCTTTCAAACGCACTCGGGGCCCCGAGTTCCGTCGCAGGTACGTGGTCTGAGATCCCACGTGATTGGTTGGAGTAGCTCGAGTTCAGTAATTCTCGCCCCAACTCGTAGAGCGTCTCGCGGCCCTCTCCGCATGCTTCGATCTGTTCCGGGTCCGCGAATTCGATTGGCGTGCTAAACTCTCGAGCAAAATGAAACTCCCTGAGCATCTGCATCAACTCCGGCATTTTCGAACCGGCGAGCATACGACCAGAATGGAGAAGGGATTGGCTTGGCATCATCAACCCGCCCGGAGACCTCTCGCATGGCGAGATTGCTGCCGTCAGATGCGCATTGATACTCTCTCGATACGCCGCGATTGACGCAAGGCGTTGCTGTACAAAGGACGGCGCCTGGTCACGCGAACGCCGCAAGTGCAGCAGTACAGCCCCTATCGTCATATCTGCCCAGCGCAAGTCATGTTGCAGAAGCGAAAACGTGGTGTAGCGCCTCAATGCCTCAAGCACGATGCGCGCAGCCTCTTTGCTGCGGTAAAAGAGAACATTCTCCCACGGAACCAAGACGTCATCGAATACAACAAGTGTATCGAGGGCATCACATGAAAATTGCTTCAGATCTGGATCTTCGCCTGGTCCGATCCCTTGCGGAGACCTGCAGTAGAACCTTAGACTTGGCGAGGAGAAGTCACAGATGAACCCGAGTGTTTGATCCGAGAGGTTGTCGGAGGCCTGCGACAGGATCACGAATGCTTGGTTGGCACATGCAGCACCGGATTCAATGTGCGCACCCCTCAGGATCAAACCAGCATCCGTCTCTCGCACGACTTTCAGTTGGACGTTCTCGCTTCGCCATCCCGATGTCCAGGACGGACGCGCAAAGGGATCGAAAGTCGCAGATACGTGGCATATGTCTTCGTTGAGCACTCTCGCGATATGGTTTCGCAGGCTCTCCCCATACTGTGGATCAATGTCGTTCAGGAGGTCCTGGGTGTCAAACAATGACCAAATTTCTCCAGCCGGCTCATCACCGGTCCAGGAAAGCATACCACCCAGACGATCAAAGATCGTATCTCGCGCTCGTCGCTTGTCCCACCAATCACCTTGAGTGTGCGGGAGCCGCGTCGAAATTTTGTTCCACTCACCGCCCTCACTATAGGCCAAAATATGCTGGATCGCCGGGTCATGATGCATATCGTAAAGCTGGATTCGCATCGCAAGATATGGCTCGAATGCCGGATGCGAAACCGGATTGGCAACGACCTCGTCATCCAGGTAGACACGCCGGCCGTCACTGATCGATTCAATGTACTCTGTGCCAGTTCGGATCATCTCATCTCCCTAAGCATCGCAGATGGTTTTCGGTCGCTCCTCCATCAGAGGCCGCGCCAGATCGGTCGAGCGCTAGGCCTGTAACTGAGCGGTAATCTGCGCCAGCATCTGGCTGCAGGCTTGAAGTTGATCTGTTTCGATATACTCGTCTGGTTTATGGCCCTGTGCCATGTGGCCGGGACCGCAAACAAACACCGGGGCTCGCAGCGTGGCCGCGAACAGCCCTCCCTCGGTACCAAACGCAACCTTGATCTTCTCCGCAGAGAGGCCTGCCGGCAGTGTCCGATCGATGTCGGCGCAGCGCATTTCATTCAATCCGGGATATTCGTTGATAATCTCAAGCTGGATCCCCGCTCCAGGAAATCGCTGCCTTACGCGGCGTGTGATAGAGTCCGCGGATCGAAACAGCTGCTCGAATAGCGCTTTAGGATCGTCCTCTGCCACGTTCCGTATTTCGAAATCGAGGGTGCAGCTATCAGGTACGATGTTGAGCGCAGTGCCCCCGGAGATCATGCCCGCGTGAACGGTCGAATATGGAACGTCATAGTCGGGATCGTGCGGGCCAGTCTCGGCCAACTCTGTCTGCAGCGCTCTAATGTCTGACAGGAAGTCGCTCGCAAGGTGAATGGCATTCAATCCCGTTGGCGCAAGCGCCGAATGCGCGGAAAATCCGCAACAAGTCGCCCTTGCTGCAGTCTTTCCCTTATGTCCGCTTGCGATCCGCATTCCGGTCGGCTCGCCAATGAGCACCCAACGCGGGTCCAGACCGAGGCCGCCCAGGAAGTCGAGCATCGGCCTGACACCGACGCACCCAATCTCTTCATCGTAGGATAGAGCGAGATAAAGTGGCGCGGTCAACCGGGTCTGAGCCGCATCGATCAATGCCTCCAGGGCACACGCCACAAAGCCCTTCATGTCGGCAGTTCCTCTGCCAAACAACCTTTTTCCCTCGCGCGTGAGACTGAACGGATGCTTCGTCCATTCTTGCCCACGAACTGGCACGACATCCGTATGGCCAGACAAGACCACGCCACCGGGACCCGGCGGACCTACACGTGCAAAAAGCGAGCTCCGGTCCCCATTTGGATGCGGGAACATCTCGAACGGAATAGTCGCCTCTCGTAATCGAGAGGCGACATAGTTGATGAGTTCGAGATTTCCGTCTGATGAGACAGTCGGAAACGAAACGAGCCTGTCGAGTAGCTCGATGACCCGACTGCTTTCCTCAGAGGCTTTTAAAGGCATCGCTTACAGAGACAGTTCAATCTCATCCGGGCCCGCCGGCGTGGGCTCGTCGAGGTTGACCTCTTCCATCACGACACGACGACGCCGATTGATAACAAGGCGAACCGCATCTGCCCTCGCGTAGTGGCCTGCCGGATCGGCTGCGGCTTTGGCGAGAATTATATCGGTGGGGTCGAGATCCGCATAAAGGATGCCCTCAACGTCTTCCGCAAGCGGATCACACATTGGCCGGCCGTCAGGACCGTAGATCATCGAGAAGCCACCGCCAGGCTTGCTTCCCCTCGGATTGAGGACATGTGCCTTCTCAGGCGTATCGCACATCATGTCTATCATCTCCTGCGAGACGACCGCAGCAGGCGCCAATACGAAGCAACCGCCTTCGACGGCGTAAATCTGGCTCGCCGCATTATTGACTTCCGGCCCGAGCGCATAGGCGACATCCCGGCCAACACACAGGGCTGGCCAACCTGCAACGTGCACTTCCTCATGCTGCGCGTACATTGCCATCTTCATCAGAGGCTGTACGTGCTCCCAGCAATTAAGAGCTCCGAGTCGACCGAAGTTTGCATCCACAACGCGCAGGTCCGAACCATCACCTTCGCCAAAAATGGTTCGCTCTACATGAGTCGGCTTGAGCTTCCGACGAGTGAGCAGAATCTCGCCCTTCTCGGAAATAATCACCTGCGCCATGTAACGGCTTCCGCCATCGCGCTCTGAAAAGCCCATCACGACCGTAACGTTCGCTTTAGCCGCGATGGATTGGAGACGCCGCATCTCCGGGCACTCGATCTCCATACTATTGGCGTGATAGCGCGGAATATATGCCAGGCTCTCAGCGGGCGTTCCCAACCAAATGAAGTATGGGAACCCGGGCAACCATGTTTCAGGAAACGCTACCAGATCAGCGCCATTCCGGGCGGCTTCGATGATGTACATCTCTGCCTTGTCTATCGAGGCGTTCAGGTCGAGAAAGACCGGCGCCGCCTGGACAGCTGCTGCTTTGATTTTCCGCTTCATTTGGTCTGCTCCTGGCGATTTGGATTGGAGAGTGGATGGACTTCAAGGCTTTCCTAAGCAGGTTCCTCTGCATCATCAGTTCGGCACTTCAAGGTCCATTCGGCCTGAGCGCTCTCCTGTTGAAGAGGCGAGGAATACCAGATGATCTGGCCTGACTATCGGAAACAGGTGGGACGGCCGAACCGTATGTCGGAGGAAATCGACCCTCCAATCCAAAGCACGCAGCCTGTTGGCAGTGCGTTTCTCATTGCGTTCAACCCTCTTTTTTTATGCAGAGATAGTGGCACGTTGCAGAGATTAGAAAAAATAGAATTTTTGGACGCAGTGCTTTAGTTTTTCCAATGCAGCCGATCTGAACTCGCAAGTGCCAGGCAAAAGAACCAATAGACGCCCGCCGAACTCAACTGAGGCACTACGGGAGGAAGCTGATTAGCTTTTTCAGAAGCAAAGCGCCGGAAATCGATAATTTATCGATGCAATGGAAAGGTTCATACTTATGACTTGAGATGAAACTCAATCCAGACGGTCAAATATCATGCCGCTTAGGTACACCTTTCGACAGCTGGAATACTTTGTTGCGGTCGGCGAGGCGGGCAGCATCGCCAAGGCCGCATCCATCGTTAATGTGTCACCGCCCTCGATTTCCTCGTCGATCGCACAACTCGAAGCGGAATTCGGGATTCAGCTATTCGTTAGAAAACACTCTCACGGACTTGCTCTCACCGCTGGCGGCCGCTCATTCTACAGAGCAGCGACACATCTCCTGATAGAGGCCGAGAACCTACGAGATCTGGCCGGAGATATCGCCGACAAGGTCACTGGCTCTCTGGCGATAGGGTGCCTTGCGACATTTGCGCAGATAATCCTGCCCGAACTGCGAAAAAGCTACGAGGTGAAATACCCCGACGTCAGGATCCATCAGTATGAGCGAGATCAGGGTCGTTTGCTTGACATGATCCTCTCGGCAGACCTGGACTGCGCATTGACGTATGACCTCGAGCTAAGCCAGGACACGTCGTTCGAGCCCCTCATCACGCTTCCCCCTTACGCACTTCTGGCTGCAGATCACAGGTTGGCTGGGCGCGAAACCGTATCGCCACAAGAACTCGCGAATGAGCCGATGGTCTTGCTAGATCTACCTCTGAGCAGAGAGTACTTTCTCTCGCTGTTTCATCATCAGGGCCTTCGTCCCAATGTCGCGGAACGCACCGGGAACCTCGCAGTGATGTTTTCAATGGTCGCGAACGGCTTCGGCTACGGAGTGGCCAACATGCGACCAGCGTTGTCTATCTCGCCAGACGGCAAACCCATGTCCTTTGTTCCCATAGAAGGAACACACCGGCCGCTCTCGCTCGGGGTAGTGACGCCCTCCGGCGCCAATGTTACGCGAAAGGTGCAATCCTTTTCGGACCATTGCCGCGAATTCATAAGAAGCCATGGCATCTTCCAGAAGGTGTAAGGTCGGAAGAGCTCGCTGGCGATAGGCGCGTCGGTGACGGTTCGCTGAGTTAGCCCCTGCCTAATTCATGCTACCGCAATCCGTAATTTCGGCCGGCGCCAGCGGCTCATACAGTGATCCCATCAATGGCTTTGTTGGGACGCGTCATGAAAACTCGTAGTGAAAAAGATCTGATTGGCAGCCTCGAGATACCTGACGGCGCCCTGTTTGGCATCCACACCTTGCGGGCAGTCAGGAATTTCTCGATCACCGGACTCCCCATAAGCCATTTTCCCGATTTCATCGTGGCGCTGGCGATGGTGAAGAAGTCCGCGGCGCTGGCGAATTTCGATGTCGGAGCCCTCTCCTTTCAACAGCTCCGCGCGATTACAGCAGCCTGCGACGAAATCATAGGCGGTGAACATCACTCCTCGTTCGTCGTGGATCTCATACAGGGCGGAGCAGGCACATCCACCAACATGAATGCGAATGAGGTCATCGCGAATGTCGGCCTGCGAAGCATGGGCCTACCAGCCGGCAGCTACTCTGACCTTCACCCGAACGACGTGGTCAACAAGTCTCAGTCGACGAACGATGTCTATCCGACCGCCATCCGGCTCGCCACGCTGAGACTGACCGAGAAGCTCACATCGGCCATGTCAAGACTGCGCGATGCCTTCGGCGATCGTGCAGACGCCTTTGTGGATATCGCGAAAGTAGGAAGAACACAGTTACAGGACGCGGTTCCGATGAGCTTGGGGCTGGAGTTCCGAGCTTTTGCCAGCGGGCTCAATAAAGATCTTCAACACCTCCGCGAAACACGTCAGCTCCTGCTGGACGTAAATCTTGGTGGAACGGCAATCGGCACGGGCATCAATGTCCCCTTGGGGTTTGCCGAAAAGGCTGTCGGCCATCTGAACCTTGTCTCTGGCTATGAGTTCCGATTGGCCGATGACCTTCTGGAAGCGAGTTACGACGTTAGCGCTCTAGTTTCTCAGTCCAGCGCGTTGAAACGCATCGCCGTCAGATTGTCCAAAATTTCGAACGATCTTCGTTTGTTGAGCAGCGGGCCCCGCGCTGGCATCGGCGAGATTATTCTGCCGGCTGTGCAGGCCGGATCCTCCATCATGCCCGGCAAGGTCAACCCGGTAATACCAGAGGCTGTCACGCAGGTCGCTTATCAAGTAGCCGGAAATGACCTTGCAATCACGATGGCGGCTGAAGCAGGAGAGCTCCAGCTGAACGCCATGGAACCAGTGATCGCCTATAATCTCTTCACTTCAATAGATTTTATATCGCATGCCATGGAAACACTCGCGGTCAACTGTGTGCTCGGCATCAGAGCCAACGAAGTTCGCTGCCATCAACTGCTTTCCAACAGCCTAGCTCGCGCTACCGAGCTTGTACCGCTCCTCGGCTACGAGAACGCAGCGGCCATCGCGAAGACTGCCAGGACGTTGGATATGACGCTGAACCAGGCTGCTGAGCGACTCGGTTTCACCATCGAACAGCCGCAGGCCATCGACGGCCAGAGATCTGCCTGACACGTCGCTGAACCGAGTTGTTAGGTCTGGGGCGCAGTCATCATCAAGAGCTAGCAACCCACCGACGTCTGGCGCAGCATAGGAAAATCCGAACCAACGATAATTGAAATCGTAATTTTCGTAAACCAGCCGCCCGGCTACACCTATCCTTCAAGGAAGTAGCCCTGGCTCCAAACTCACAAAGAGGAAGCATCATGAGTACAGAAGAAGTCGATACGCTTGTCGTGGGTGCAGGACAGGCCGGGGTTGCGATGAGTGAGCATCTCAGCAAATCAGGTGTTCATCACGTCGTGTTGGAGCGCCACCGCATCGCCGAACGGTGGAGGACGGAGCGCTGGGATTCGCTTGTCGCAAACGGACCTGCGTGGCACGACCGTTTTCCTGGACTTGAGTTTTCCAACGTCGGGCCCGACGAGTTTGCGACCAAGGAAGAAGTCGCAGCATACTTCGAGCAGTATGCAACGAAATTCAACGCACCAATCAGATGCGGTATTGAAGTAAGCAAGGTTGAACGGAACTCAGGCAAGCCCGGATTTACCGTTGAAACCAACGCAGGCACTTTTATCGCCCAGAACATCGTGGCAGCAACAGGCCCCTTCCAGGTGCCTGTTTTCCCTTCGATCATTCCGGAATCTGCAGATGTCACTCAGATGCACTCAAGTGCCTACCGCAATCCCGCACAGATCAAAGGCGAGGGTATTCTGGTAGTCGGCGCAGGGTCGTCCGGAGTTCAGATCGCAGAGGAACTGATGCGCGCCGGCAAAGAGGTTTACCTTTCTGTAGGGCCGCATGAACGGCCACCGCGGGCTTATCGTGGCCGCGACTTTTGTTGGTGGCTCGGTGTGCTCGGAAAGTGGGACGCCGAGACCCGCGCTGCTGGACGAGAGCATGTCACGATCGCGGTTAGCGGTTCGAACGGCGGTTACACCATCGACTTTCGTCGTTTGGCCAGCAGAGGCATGAAGCTTGTGGGACTGACGAAGTCCTTTGAGAGCGGCAAGGTGACTTTTGCTGAGGATCTCGCCCGCAATCTCGTGAGTGGCGATGAAAGCTATCTCTCATTGCTGGACGAGGCTGACGCATACGTCGCGAAGAACGGCATCGACTTGCCCCTTGAACCCGAGGCCCGGGTGATGCTCCCCGATCCGGACTGTGTGAAGAATCCGATCCTCGAGCTAGACCTAGCAGCAAATGATATCTCGTCCGTTATCTGGGCGACCGGTTTTGCTGCCGATTACAGCTGGCTCAAAGTGGACACATTCGATCAACTCGGGCGGCCAAAGCACCATCGCGGCGTATCCGAAGAACCTGGAATCTATTTCCTTGGTCTTCCTTGGCAATCAAGGCGCGGATCCAGCTTCATCTGGGGCGTCTGGCATGATGCAAAACACCTCGCCGACCGCATTTCGACGCAGAAAAAGTATCTCGAGTATCGGCCTTCGGCTGATCTTGCGGTGGCACCGGCGCAGCTTGCCTCTCTCGCTGAATAAGACTGAACAACCCAGAGATCGACTGGCTCAATGCCAGCAGGACCATCAAGGAGGGCTCACATGACCCACACGCGAATTCGAAAATTCAACACCAAGGAAACCTACCCGGAACAGAACCTGGACAATGACCTTTGCCAGGCAGTCGTCGCTCGCGGCTCTGTCATTTTCTTGCGTGGTCAATGCCCCCAGGATCTCGACACCGCCAAGAACCTTCCCAGCCATGATCCTGTAGAACAGACCCATAAGGTCATGCAGAACATCAAACAACTCATCGAGGAAGCCGGTGGCGAAATGGGCCACCTCACGAAGGTTGTGGTCTATATCACGGACGTTAGGCACCGCGAAGCGGTCTACCGGACCATGGGCGAATACATCAAAGGCGTTCATCCCGTTTCGACGGGGCTGGTCGTCTCGGCTCTCGCTCGGCCGGAGTGGCTTGTCGAAATTGATGCAACTGCAGTCATCCCGGATTAACGCCATGACGTTCTCGATCGTAGCAAGATGCGAAGAGACTGGAATGTTCGGCGTAGCGGTAACATCATCGTCACCTGCTGTTGCAGCTAGATGCGCCTACGCCCAGGCAGGTGTCGGAGCTGTCTCCTCACAGAACATTACAGATCCACGTCTTGGGCAAAGATCACTCGATCTTCTTGCACTCGATGCCGGCGCCAACGACGTGATGCGCATCTTACAGAATGTAAGTCCGGATATCGAGTACCGCCAGCTTCTGGCCGTTGATAAGAACGGTCGGGCAGCAGTCTACTCGGGAAAACATACTCTCGGGATATGGGCAGAGGCGCATGCAGATAATGTCGCGTGCGCTGGAAATCTTCTCGCAAATGACAGCATCCCGCTTGCGATGCTCGACGACTTTCGATCGAGCCGGGGACATCTCGGCGACCGCCTTATCTCTGCTTTACGAGCCGGTCGCAACGCCGGCGGTGAGATGGGCCCGGTGAAATCGGCAGGGATGAAGCTTGTCGGCGAGGTCGAATGGCCGGTCGCTGATCTTCGATGCGATTGGAGCGACGATTGCCCCATTGAGAACATTGCCACGCTCTGGGAGCTGTATCGCCCCCAAATGGACGCCTACGTCACGCGCGCGCTCCATCCCAACGAGGCCCCCAGCTACGGCGTACCGGGGGACGAATAAAGTCACGCCAGCTCTACTCGAAATGTAGCGGCGACACTGAATTCTCGTAGCTACATTCGAGTTAGGAAAAGCCGAAGCCGGGCGAAGGATAATCATTCTTTTTTCACGGCAAGCAGGATCCGTAGAGTCGAAGTGCCGTAGCTCGACTTCGTGAACCAGCATTGGGGTACGACTGCGGCGATAAGAGAACCAAACATAAAAAGGGAACACTCGACCATGCCATCGTCTCAAACAAACAATCACGAGCCTCCGTCGTCGGATGCGCTTCACGTCGAAACACGCAGCATTGACTACATTCCCCTCAACGAGCGCCGTGGGTCGGCAAAGGATCTGTTTTCGCTCTGGTTCGGCGCCAACGCTATGGCGATAACCTTGGTCACGGGAGGAATTGCGTCAACGACCGGACTGGGACTCTTCTGGAGCTGCGTCGCGATTGCGATCGGCACACTCGTTGGAACTGTGTTCATGGCGTATCATTCTGCGCAAGGGCCAAGCCTTGGCCTTCCGCAGATGATCCAAAGCCGGGCACAGTTTGGCTTCTTCGGCGCCAATATCCCGATGGTGATCGTTGTCGCGATGTATCTCGGCTTTTATGCTGGTGGAGCGGTCGTTGGATCTCAGGCGCTGCAGATTCTTTTGGGACTGTCTAAGGGAATTAGCGTGACCCTTGCCACGGCCTTCTCCATCATTCTTGCTATATTTGGCTACCGGATGATGCACGTCGTAGCGAGGGTGCTGACCCCGATCTACATCTTGGCATTTGCGGGGCTGAGCCTCGCGCTCGTCTTAAACTGGGGTTCCTTCCCCTCGTCCCACGCAATTCCGGCAGGATCGTTCCAGCTAACCTCTTTCATGATGGTCCTGTCTATCGTGGCCGCTTACTATATATCCTACGGTCCTTATGTCGCCGACTACTCGCGATATCTGCCGCCATCCACGAAAACCAGCCACGCGTTCTGGTATACCTACGCCGGCACGTGTGCCAGTGCACTTTGGATCATGGTTTTGGGAGCGGCAATCCAATCCGCGTTCTCGAGCATTGATACGATTGCCGCCACGAGCAGCGTCGCTCTCTCTTTCGGACCCGCGTTTCAGACCGTCATTTTGATCGTTCTTGTTCTTGGCCTGGTGAACATCGGTGCTTTGAATATTTACGGTGCACTGATGTCGTCATTGACGATCACGACTACAATCTTTCGGACATCGTCGCCTTCGACCTTCACGCGCAATACGTTCATTATCTGCCTCGGTGGATTTGGTGGCGCAATCGCAGCGATCGCGTCTACCGATTTTGTGCTTGCCTATGAAAACTTCATCTTCTTCCTGATCACATTCCTTGTGCCTTGGTCGGCTGTAAATCTCGTCGACTACTACTGCATCAGGAAAGGCAGCTACGATCCGGCAAGTCTTTTCCGCCCTGACAGCCAGTATGGCTCATTCAATAAAATCGGTCTGTTGTCCTACGCTATCGGTTGTGTCTGCCAGATACCGTTCATCAATCAGATGTTCTACACCGGGGTAATCGCCGAAATGCTGGGCTTCGATGTCGCGTGGATCGTTGGTCTGATCGTTCCTGGGCTGATCTATTATGTCTGGGCGCAACGCTTCAAAAGGGCCTCCCCACTAATGGCCTGAGGAAAACGGGTCGGGGATAACCCGACCCGTTCCCGTACGTCCAATCACCACAAACTGTTGCACCAAGGACGAAGCTGCCGGAATGTCTCAGGAACAACTATCAGAGTTCGAAAGCGCGATCCCAGGTCATCTGGTTGTTGGGCGATCTCAGCCGAGCAGGATGCCGGAAAACCATGTCCCCCCTGCGAAGCTTTTTTGCGCTCGCTTCAATCCAGGTGTGGTGGGGCTGGTGATCCAGTACGTTGGTCTGCAGTATCTGCCAGCGCAGGTCGATCAGGATGAGATACTGGCTAAGGTGCAAGCGATACGATCTTGCTTCGCGGCTGAGTTCGGCCCCGTCCACTTCGACGAAGCGCAAAGCACGGATCGCGCCGGGTATGTCAATCTGGTTTTCGCTGCTTACTGGAAAAGTGCGGAGAGCTATGCATCTTGGGAAGAGACAGTTCCCCAGGGCTGGTACCATCGAGGCCTGTCCGTTGATGGGCCGATCGGCGCCTTCCTGTTGGTTATGAAGCCCAGTGTATGGGACTTTGAAACCTCTTTTTCGCACAAGTTCCCTGAAGGGCTAAGTCATCTCTGTGATGGGTGGAGCGAACCGACGCTCGAACACACTTATTGGGGATCCATGCGCGATCGCATCCCCAAATCACAGTTCGATGCAATGGAAGCCGCTGATCTCCCGGGTTCTGATACCGGATCTGGAGACCATACAACCGGCCGCCTTGTGAGGATCCACCCGATTGACAACCTTGTGGTCATCCGCTCGGGCCAGGACTGGTCCGATGCTGGCGACATGGAGCGAGAGTATTACGAGGGTGACCTGTCGAAAAGACTGAGCAGCGGCATGTCTGAAATCTCGGACGGTCTGCAATGGGGCTGCTTCTTCCAGAACCTTCTGACGATTGTTGGAGATACAGGTCCGCTCAAAAAATCATACAGCCTGAGCATGTGGCAGTCTCTGAAACACCTTGAGGATTGGACCACCAAATCACACAAACACATGGAGATCTTCGCGAGCCGAATTGGCCATGAACAGAAGGTCCGCGGGCAGTCGATGATCCGGACTTACCATGAGGTTGCAGTGTTGAAGGCCACCGACCAGAAGTTTGAGTACTTCAACTGTCACCCTGATACGGGAATGCTGAGGCTAACCGAAAGCCGATAAGGAATGGGGCGAATTAGCGAGTTGCAAATGGCGCAAACGTCATAACGCTCAAGGGCTAACGCTATGTTGCAAGTGCCCATGCGATTTAAGCGGTTCGCCTCTTTGACCACCTCCAGTTTTGCAACAGGATGCGGGATGCCTTCGAGAAAAAGGATGCGAAGCTTGAAAATGCTAAGCAACCGAAGGCGATGGTGTTGCGGAAGCCGACGGCGATCAGCGGCGAGGAGGCCTGGTTCGAGAAGTTCTACCTGGCAGATAGCCAGGCACTGAGAGATCGTGAGCTGTTTTCAAGATAGCTACGCCGAACGCGATAACGGTTACAATAGTCCCAACCGGGCTGCGGCCTGCACTGCCTCTTGAAAAGAGGCAGTATTCAGAAGCCTGGAAGCCGCAAATAGCTGACCGTTAACTTCGTCGAGAGGCACCCCCTCGATCCGTGAAATCTCGGAGGGGGAGCGACCTTCAGAAAACCACTTCAGGGATGTCATCATATTGACCGTAATTTTAGGGTGAGGAGCCAAATCGATCCGTCCCTTTCGCGCAATCTGCCCTCGACAGCCGGCATATCTGGCAGAGGGCTAGCTACCTCTAAGATTTACTGCCGGATCGCGTTGTTATTGAACACAACCAGCAGGTTCCTTTGCGTTGGTCTGGTCGCACGCCTTGACGAGCACTTCGCGCCCTATTCCGCATGGATCGCCGCTTCCATCTTCATGTGGAAACGAGCGCGTCGCCTGCGCTAACGGTCTGGCCGGCAGGGGCAAAGACGAAGGAGATGACGCCTGGCATCGGCGCCGTTGGCCGGCTCCGCCTTTCGGCCACAGTAGTACCGGTTGCACCATGCGCGCGGTCCCGCACCTTGATGCAACGCCGACGTGGGCACTTATGCACCTATCTGAGTGCGTTGCCCGCAGCATCAAATCGGTGAATGAAACCATCCTCAGGTGTCAGCGATACACTCTCACCGATTCTGACCCGAGGGGAACCCGGCACGCGGACAACAAGTTGGCCCGCAATATCGGACTTTGCATGCACATGGGTCTCGGCACCCAGGTTCTCGATCAACTCAACAGTTGCCGGCCACAAGCCGCCTTCCGTTTCAATGCGAATGTGCTCCGGTCGAACGCCAATGGTCGCGGCCTGTAAAGCCGCTGCCGCTGGACCGGCAATGCTATTCATACGCGGCGCCCCAATGAATTCTGCGACGAAGCGGTTGGCAGGTCTCTCATAGAGCTCTTGCGGAGATCCAACTTGTTCGATCTTGCCGTGGTTGAGGACGACAATTCGGTCTGCCATCGTCATCGCTTCGACCTGATCGTGCGTCACATAGATCATTGTTGCTTCGAGTTGCTGGTGCAGCTTCATAATCTCGAGCCGCATGCTCCCTCGCAGAGCAGCATCGAGGTTCGAGAGTGGTTCATCGAAAAGAAAGGCTGTCGGATTGCGGACAATTGCACGACCGATTGCTACGCGCTGTCTCTGGCCACCCGAAAGCTGGGATGGCCGGCGCTCCAGATACCTGCTTAGGTCTAGCACCTTAGCTGTTTCTTCGATGCTCTTGTCGATAGTCGCTTTCGCGACTCCGGCCATCTCCAAAGGAAAGGCCATGTTCTGCCGGACCGTCATATGCGGGTAAAGCGCATATGATTGGAAAACCATTGCCAGGCCGCGGTCGCCGCAAGGTGTCGTCGTGACATCCTTGCCGTCGATGCTGATGCTGCCTCCGCTCGTCTCTTCGAGGCCGGCAATAAGGCGCAGTAGCGTCGACTTTCCGCTGCCCGATGGACCGACGAAGACGACGAACTCACCCTTTCCGATTTCCAGATCGAGCGGCGGGATAACGGTAGTCTTCCCGAACACCTTTGTAGTCGCGTCAAGCTTGATTTGAGCCATGTTAAACTCCGAATTGGTTCACTTCGCCGCTCATCCCTTTACCGCGCCAGCGGTCATGGATCCGGTCAGTTGTTTGTAAATGAGGCATCCGAGGATCGCCGGCGGCAGTGCGCCAAGGATCATGACTGCCGATGCAACACCCCATTGCACTCCCCCGCCACTGGCCGAGAAAAAGAATGAGGCGCCGACCGTTATCGGGACAGCTTGGCGCGTGGTCAGCATGAGGCCGAAAAGATATTCATTCCAGGCGGTGATAAAGCCGAAGATCAGCGCGGTAACGATGGCTGGCCGGATTACAGGACGTACAATTCGTCTCAAGATGACGAATGCACCAGCCCTGTCCATGCGAGCTGCTTCATCGATTTCGCGCGGAATATCGGTGATTGCATTCACCATCATCATTAGGCTCAGCGGCAGGTTTACGATCGTCAGGATCAGTCCAAGACCCGTTCGTGTGTCGAGCAACCCAACGAATTGAAACATCATGTAAAGGGGGATCGCAAACACCACGAGTGGGAGCGCGCGTAGATTAGCGACGAGTGGCAACAGGTGCTTACGGCCAACTCCCGTCCGCACAATGGCATACGCGGCGGGCAACGTCAGTAGCAGGGCCAGAAATGCACCGGTGAAAGCTGCAACGGCGCTATTGAGCAAATACGCGTAAATGTTGAAGCGGCTCGTATCCGTCAGGACTTTGGCATAATTCGCGAGTGTCGGTGCCTGTAGGATGAGGCCAGGGTTTGTCGCAATCTCCTTGGCCGGCTTGAATGACGTGACGAGTGTTACGATGACCGGGAAGTTCATAGCGAAGGCGGCGATGACGAAGACAGTCCAACGCAGGAATTTCATGACGCTGTCCTCCGACGCTCAAGGTGAGATTTCAGCATCGCGCCACCATAAAGTGCCAGAAGCGAAGCTATGAACAGCAGTGCTGATGCGGCAACTGCCTGGCCTATCTGTCCGCCTTTGAAGAAGGACTGATAGATGTAGATCGAAAGGGAGGTTGTTGAGCCGCCGGCGCCAGCGCCCGTTAGGGTGAAGACGTTGTCAAAAACACGGAAGCCATCAATGAAGCGTATGCCAAAGGCTACGAAAAGGGTTGGCATCATTATCGGCAGGTCGATACGCCACAGCACTTGGAAAGGCCCCGCCTTGTCCATCGCCGCAGCTTCCCTGATTTCGGGCGAAATCGAGATGTATGCTACGTGAAACAAGAGAAAGGCGAATGGCGTCCACTGCAGAACCTCGACAACGGTTAAGGTCCAGAACGCGTTGTTCGCGTCGAGCAAAGCTGGGCTCGATCCGAACCAGAGGTTCAAGTAATAGGGGACGGGACCGGCGAATTCATGCAGCACCAGGCGATACATAAGACCGACCATGGATGGTGCCACCATCATCGGCAGCATCAACAGGGCGATGGTCCAACCATGTTTCGTCGTGATTGGGGACAGAAAGATCGCCAGACCAAGTCCGAGCGCGCACTCAATCATCGCGGTGATGATGCCGAAACGCAGCGAGAACCAACAGGCTGACCAGAATTCAGGATCACCAAGAACCGTCTGGAAGTTGCGAAACCCTACCAACTCGGGCGAGCGCATCGTCTGGAACGTCACGTTCGAGAGCGCATAGACGATGTCAACAAGCGCAGGAAAGCTCAAGAAGGCAAGAAGGAAGGCAACAAGCGGCACCAGGAGGAGCCGACCTTCGCGTTGCTGTGGTGTAGTTTTCATAAGACACTTTCCCATCAGATGGTTGCCCAGGCGCAAGCGCGCCTGGGCAGTATCAAATTACTTGAGCAGATCGGTTATGGCCTGCGTGGCGGAGGAAAGTGCTGCGTCAAGGGTCTTCTGTCCGGCCCAATATGCCGTGAATTCCTTTGCTTGCACCTCGTAGATCGAAAGCGCATTTGCCGACGTCGCGCCGCGCATTACGTAGCCGTAGCTGCCGGCAAACTGACCGAGTTTTACCAGGTCCGGGCGATCAGCCGCGATCTTTTCGACAACTGAGGGGGTCAGTCCAGGCGAGCCTCCGGCCTTCGCATAGGCGAGAGCCGCATCTTCCGTTGCCAGCCACTTCAGGAAGCGCACCGCGCCCTCCTTGTGCTTGGAGTTCTTGTTGAGTCCAAGCCCCAGGCCGTGGATGTGATCCTTGCGACCTTCGGGACCGGCCGGCGGCGCCACCACGGCCGTATCTTCGGCAACCGCAGGCGCCTTTTCAGGGTTCATCAGGTCTGCCGCGGCTGCGTTCCACTGCAGCGCCGTAGCGACCTGGCCCGAGGTCCAGGCGGCATTGGTTTCGGGATACTCGTAGCTCAACGAGTCCTTCGGTGTTGCGCCGGCATCATAGAGCTTCTTGTAGAGTTCCAGTCCGGCACGATAGGAAGGGGAATCCACCGTTACCTTGCCCGAAGCGTCCGTCCAATCGGCACCATATGCGCGCGGCAGCGACTGGAAGACCATCATATTGAACAAGAGGTTCTTCATCTGCAGCACGGTGCCGTAGCGCACCGGGCTGTCGGGATTCACGGCCTTGGTGAAGTAGAGCGCAGTTGCGGCCCAATCGTCCCAGGTCCATGCGTCCGGCTCTTTCGGCTCCAGACTCTTACCGAGATACTTCTGCGCGATTTCGGCATATTTCGCCTTGGCGCCCTGATCAGCAAGCAGCGCGTCGATCAGATCCTTGCGGTAGTACATGAAATGCAGCGACAGATCGGTCGGCACGCCATACTGCTTGCCGTCGAACTGCATCGTTTCCAGCACCGTCTTGCCAAAGACTTTCTCTGCTTCGGCGCCCAGATCTACCGGTTCCATGAACGGCGCGTAGCGGCCGATCGAATAGGTGGCGATCAGATTGATGTCGAACGCGTCGGAACCGGCGGCAAGATCGGCTTGGAGCTTGTCGTAAAAGCCGTCGCGGTTGAAGAATAGCAGATCGACCTTGTCGGCAGCCGCCGTCGTGGCGAGAGCGTTGTAGGTGTCGACCGCAGAACGCAATGCGGTTTCTTCGGCGCCACCAGGCCAACCGAGAACAGTCACCTCCGCCGAGGCGATACCCGGGATAGCGGTGAATGATAGGACGGACGCAACGCCAGCGGCGAGGAGGCTATGAAATTTCGTCATCTTGGTTCCCCTTTGAACTTGTCTATTTTGCGAGCGCCAAATCTGCTATTCCGACAATCCCTGCCTTTGGCCCCAGGGTTGCCGCCTCCACGCGAGGTACTGCGGACGGAGCAAGGGCGGAAATTTCCGCTCTCACCTTGTCAAGAAATCCGTTGGCGAGACCAACCCCTCCGCCAACGACGATCCGAGCAGGATCAATAGAAAGCTGAATGTCGCAGCAGAGGAGTGCGAAGCGCTTAGCGACGCCATCGACAATGCCCACAGCCCAATCTTGTCCCGATTTTGCCGCTTCGAAGACCTCCTTTGGTTCACTAGCGTGACCCAAGCGGTTTGCTTCGGCTGCTATCCATGGACCGCAGATCTGACTTTCGAGCGGAAGGTTTGAACCTGATAAGCTGCGCATCTGCCCAAAGTGGCCTGCCACCCCTCGCAGAAGGTGGCCGTCGGAGACGATCCCTCCACCAAGACCGGTCGATACCGTCATGAAAACGAGGTCCGATCGATCTTCCTTGGCCTTATACTCACCCCAAGCTGCGGCCTGAGCGTCATTGGCGACGACGACCGGCACTCCGAGGATCTCAGTTGCTCGCGATTCCAGAGGAAATTCGCCTTCAATTCCGAGAGTGGCCTTGTTCATCGCACGCCAGTGTCCGTTTCGCACAGCACCGGTTACGGCAATTCCGGCAGAAGAGTAACGTCCGGCCCACGGCTTCACCGCATCAGCGATAGAGGCAAGCCAACCCTCGGGAGAACCGCTACGATCGGTTGCGAACATATTGGTTTCAAGAACTTCATCGCCTCGCACAAGCGCTGCCATAATTTTGGTTCCGCCGAGGTCAACGGCCAGAACCACAGGCGCTGGCGCGTAGACCGCGTCGAGGGCTTCACGAAACCAGGCTGTTACATGCTCAGTGCGGGTGATCGCGGATCCGACGACGACGCACGACGCCCCTGCCCGAGCGGCAGCCTGTGCCTGTTCGAGAGTGCGAATACGTCCTTCCGCAATCACATGCGGGGTGAGCTCACGGAGGGCCGCGACAAGTTCGATATCAGGGTCGACCGGCTCCGGACCGCCCGTGTAACCGGACATAGTTGAGCCCACGAAGTCGACGCCGGCGGCGAGAGCACGGCGGGCATCTTCCACACAGCTGCAATCGGCCATCGAGAGCTTGCCGGCATCGCGAACCGCCTGAGCGAGATCTTCAAGGCTAACTGGTCGAATGCGATCTGTTGCGTCGAAGGCAATGATGTCTGCGCCGGCGTCTGCAAGCGCGGTGACATCGTGAAGGAATGGCGTGATCCGGACCGGGCTGTCATCGAGGTCTCGCTTGATCAGGCCGATAATCGGGGCGCCAGTGGCTGCTCGTACGGCCGCAACATAGCGTGCGGATTCAATTCGAAGCCCGGACGCGCCGGAAGCCATCGCCGCGAGAGCAAATCCCACCACGTATTGGCTGTCGTCCATGGCGCCGCCTGGCACAGGCTGACAAGAGACGATCAGAGCGTTCTTGAGCGTATCTTTCAGATAGCTTCCGTAATTGTCGACATCGCGTGTCATGCTTCAAGCTCCGATACTTGCGCGTGCTCCAGGTTCTGTGCAGCTGCCTTGTCCAATACGAAGGTTGTGTTCGCGTGCCTCAGTAACGCAGAGCCAGGAACGTCTGCCGAGGCTGGACCCCTGACGCTGGCTTTGACCGCGTCCGACTTTCCGGCGCCGGTCGCAAGAACGATTATCTGTCGGCATTCGAGAATGGTGCCGATGCCCATGGTGATCGCGTGGCTTGGCTGCTTTCTGCCTGCAGCGAAATACGCGGCATTTGCCTCGATCGTCGACTGGGTCAGAGCAACCCGACGTGTTCGTGAGCAGTGTTCGGAGCCCGGTTCATTGAAGCCGATATGGGCGTTTCGTCCAAGACCGAGCAACATAAGATCAATGCCACCGGCCTCTGCAATGAGTGCCTCGTATCGCTTGGCTTCGACATCAGCGTCCGCCGCTGACCCATCGGGGATATGCGTGCGGGAGGGCTTGATGTCGACATGCGCAAAGAGATTGTGGCGCATATAGTAGGCATAGGATGCTGGGTCGTCGGACGACAGGCCCAGATACTCGTCGAGATTGAATGTGGTCAGCGCGCCATAGGATCCGCGTCCGTTGGCGAACTCGTCTTTGAGCCGGGCGTACACGGCGAGCGGAGTGCCGCCTGTCGGGAGGCCGAGTACACTAGCTGGCTTATGTGCGATCTGCTGCAAAAGCATATCCGCTACGGCAGCAGAGGCGTCCGCGGCCGTGTCCTTAATGATAATCTTCATGTGTATTCCGTTTAGTTAAGTCGTTTTCCGCTTACCGCGTCGAACAGCGAGACCTTGTCAGTGGCGATTTGTACCTTCACGGTCTGACCAGCCTTGGTGCTGCCGGTCTCCAGCCTTGCTGTCAGCGTCTGTCCGTTTACGGAAAGGATAACGTTGTCTTCAGGGCCGGTGGATTCGACCAGGTCGACGAGCGCATCGTGGCCTTCCTGATCGGCGCCTACGAGCTTGATATGCTCCGGGCGCACGCCAAGAATTATCTCCTTGGCTATATCAGCTTCGACTTCGGGGAATGGAAGCGAGAGCGTCCAGTCCTTCCCATCGCTGAACTTCACACCGTCAGTGCCTTTTGCCAGCGTTCCATTGATAAATTGCATCGATGGCGAGCCGACAAATCGGGCAACAAACGTATTTGCAGGCTTGTGATAGACCTCGTAAGGCGTGCCAATCTGTTGGATATCGCCTTTGTTCATCACGACGATGCGAGTTGCGAGTGTCATGGCCTCGATCTGGTCATGGGTCACATAGACCATGGTCTTGCCGATGCGCTCGTGCAGACGCTTGATTTCGGCGCGGGTTTCAACGCGGAGCGTCGCGTCCAGATTTGACAAGGGCTCGTCGAAGAGAAAGACCTTCGGGTCGCGCACCAAAGCGCGACCGATGGCAACACGCTGACGTTGACCGCCGGAGAGTTCGCGCGGCTTGCGTTGAAGCAGCGGCTCGATTTGCAGCAGGCGCGCCACATCGGCAACTTTTGCGGCAATGGCCTCCTTCGAAAGTTTGCGCATCCGAAGCGGAAAGCCGATGTTTTGTGCAACGGACATGTTCGGATAGAGCGCGTAAGACTGGAACACCATAGCGATGTCGCGCTCGCGCGTCGGAGTATTGGTGACAGGCCGTCCCTCGATGACGATTTCACCTGAATCAATCGGATGAAGACCGGCAATCGCGTGAAGAAGGGTCGATTTCCCGCAGCCTGAAGGTCCGAGAAGGACGATAAACTCCCCCTCCGACACTTCTACGTCGATGCCCTTCAGAACGGGATAGTCGCCGTAGGCTTTGGTGATCTTTTGGAGAGACAGTGAGGTTGTGTTTGCTGAGGTCATGCCGATCATCCTTTGATACTACCGAGCGACATGCCGCGTACGACTTGTCCTTGAACAAGCATGCCAAGCACCAGCATCGGCAGCATAACGAGTGTTGCAGCCGCGGTAAGCGGTCCCCATTGGACGCCTTGGAACGTCAGGAACGAGGTGATGCTTACGGGCAATGTTTGCGTGTCGCGACCGGTCAGAACGAGAGCGATGAAGAATTCATTCCAAGTGAAGAGGACACACAGGATTAGGGTTGCGACGATGCCTCCCTTGGCGACGGGCAAGAACACGCTCCAGAAGATCGTAAATTCGCGAGCACCGTCCACCTTCGCGGCATCACGCAGTTCTCTCGGGATGTCCTCGAAGAACGTGATGAGGAGTGAGATCGCGAAAGGCACGTTGATGAACGCATAAACAGCGATTATCACCCAGTGGTTATTCAACAGCTTCAATTGTGCTGCGAGAAAGTAAGTGGGAATGATGAAAATCAGCGGTGGCGCAATACGGAGCGTCAACACGAACTTCTCATTCTTCCGGCGAACCGGCTCTTCCTGCGCAACGAGGCCGTAGGCTACCAGCGCTCCGATGGTCACTGATATGGCACTGGCGCTGAAGGAAATCACCACGCTGTTGAAGAACGCCCGAATGAAGGAACCGTTATTGAAGATCCGATGGTAGTTCTCCCAGGTTGGCTCGAAGAACCAGACCGGCGGGATAGCGAACGCATCCTTCGTCGACTTGATCGAGGTGACAACGACCCAATAGAGCGGAAAGAGGACCACGATAAGAAGGACCGCGACGACGATGTAGAAGAATAGCTTGCGCATTACGCGGCTCCCCTCGACTGAGCCTTGAAGGCCAGATTGTAAAGCAGAAGCAGGGCGACATTGGTGAAGATCGTCAGCACCATTGCGATGGTGAGAGAATATGAAATGTCGAAGTTGGTGAATGCTGAGATGTATCCGTAGAGATTGAGCGTCTCAGTCGATAGTGCCGGGCCGCCCCTCGTCATGATGTAAAAAATATCAAAGGTCTTGACACTATCGATACCGCGAATAAGGGCCACCACGAGCAGAGCGCGCTGCAGAGCAGGGAGTGTTATGTGCCAAAGCACTTGCCACTCGCGAGCTCCGTCGACGCGAGCCGCGTTCTGCGGATCGCCAGGTAGGGATTCCAGCGATGCCATGGTCAATAGGACGACGAACGGCGTCCATTGCCATACATCTGCAATCATAACCGAGAACAGCGCGACACTCGGATTGCCAAGCCAGTCAACCGGTCCCAGATGAAGAAGGGAGAGAAGATAGTTGGCCATGCCGCTCGCAGGGTCAAACATAAAGCGCCAGGTCAGGCCGACGACAATCGGGGTCATGACGATAGGCACGAGCATGATGGCGCGAGCAATCTTCTTGCCGAAGAATTCTTTGTCGAGAAGCAGTGCGATCGCGAGGCCCAGGGCAAGCTCGATCGCGGTGGCACAGATCGTAAAGAGAACGGTTCGCCACAACGCACTCAGACCGCGAGGGTCAAAGAGCAAACGCACATAATTGTCGAGGCCGATGAACTGTTGGGCGCCGGGCCGCAATAGGCTGATGTTCTGCAAGGTCAACCACAGAACGTAGATCGTGATCACCACCGAAACCGCGCCAAAGAATGCGATCACGGGTTGATAGAAAAGCTTTGTTGCGTCCCTGTACACGGCAAGATCCCCTTGTCATTGGAGCCACGCCCGGCGATGACCAGGCGTGGCGAGAGATTTTATCGGGCCAATGCAGCGTCGTTAGCCGTATTCGCTTCAGCGAGCGCATCCTTGGCGGATGCCGTTCCGGCGAGCGCCTTCGAGACCGCGATGCCGGCGTTGTTGATGATCTCGTTCGCGGCCTGGACCGTCGGCAGGTATTGCGGATTGCCCTTGGCAATCGAGCCGAGCATCGCTTCCTTGAAAGCGCCGTAACGCTTGTTGAATTCGTCGGAATTCATCGCGGCCTGCGAGGTGACACCCGAGTTCGGTGCAATTCCGAACGACTTGATCTGCTGCTGCTTCGCGGTAGCCCACGCGGAGAAGATCCAGGCAGCTTCCTTGTTGGCGGAAGCGGAGGTCACATAAAGGCTGTGAACCGCCAGCGAAGACGAGCCACCCTTCAGGTTATCGCTCTGCGCGGGAACCGGCACATAACCGACCTTGCCGACGACCGACGAAACCGAGGGGTCTTCATTGAATGCACCATTGACGGTTGCATCCATCGTCATTGCTGCCTTGCCCTGCTGGAACAAGACGCGATTTTCTTCCCAACCGAAATTTGCCACGCCCACCGGACCATAGTTCCGAAGTACACTCGCGAAGGCATCAAGTGACTTTGCTGCCTCTTCGCTGCCAAGGGCCGATTTCCCATCCTTGGAGATGAACTCCCCACCATAACCCCAAAGCCAGCCGGCCCAGACGTAAACGCTCTGGATACCCTGCATCCCGCGCATCGTGATGCCAGCGATTTTGCCTTCGGACTTCTCCTTGACCGTCTTTGCAGCGGCTGCAACATCGTCGAATGATTTAGGCGGCTGAATGCCGTATTGTTCAAAGAGGTCCTTGCGGTACATGAGGAACGTGCTCTCCCCATAAACGGGCAGCCCGTAGAGTTTGCCGTCAAGGAGATTGGTGTTCAGGTATCCCGGTACGAAATCGGACTTGTCGTAGTCCTTTGGGAATTTCGTGGCGAGGTCATCGAGAGGATCAATGTATCCCGCCTTCACGAAACCCGGGATAAAGATGATGTTGTTCTGAACGACATCGTAGCGTCCAGACGCCGACGAAAACTCGAGAAGCTCTTTCGCGGTGATGTCGGATTCCGGAACAACTTCGAGATTGACCTCGATTCCGGTTTCCTTGGTGAATTCCGGCAAGAGCGCCTGGATACCGTCTGTGGTCGCGTGACCTTCCATCAGGACCGAGATCTGCGTGCCGGCATATGGCTTGGCCGCATCCTGCGCAAAGGCAGGTATTGCGGCCGAAGCCGAGAGTGCAATCGTCAAAGCAAGTAGATGGCGTCTTTTCATGTCATTCCCCTTTTAATTGTCCATGAGTTGCGTTGATTTGCTTAGTCGATATCAAGTCAGAGCTTGACCACTTCTCCAGTCTCAGCCGATTGGATGAGAGCACGTGTGAGCTCGAGCGAACGTATAGCTTCCTCACCGCTGGCGACGTTGGACGGGCCGCCATCGAGCCATTCCAGTACGCTGGCGAGCTGGATTTTGAGATCGCCGCCAACGCGACCGCCGATGATCGGCCAATGCTGGGTATCGATCTCTCGAGATGTCTGGTTGTCGGCGAAATAGAGGCCGCTATCTCCGCATTGAACTTCGAAGGACCCTTCGGTCCCGATCAGCTCCATGCGAGCGTCGATCATGTGGCGCGCACCTGCTGGCAGGGACCAGGCGCTTTCGAAATTGACGGTCGTGCCGCCAGAGAAACGAACGATACCGGCGATTGTGTCTTGGGTTCCGATCTCGCCGAGCAGGATATCGGTCTGTTGTGCATAAACACTGACCGGCGTCTGACCTTCGAGCATCCACAAAACCATGTCGACGTCGTGAACGGTCACATGCAATGCAAGTGGCAAAGTACCGGCGTAGCGCTTCGGACCCTCGGTGCGAGCGCTGTTGCGGCGTGCGTAGATGTGGATCGGAGTGCCAATCTGCCCAGACGTGATGAGTTCGCGCGCCTTGTAATAGCGCGGATCGAAACGCAGCAAGTATCCAATGCCCAGCTTGACGTTGTTAGCTTTGCAGGCGTCGACGATCTTCTGCCCATCTTCGATTGTCGAGGCGATCGGCTTTTCGACGAAGAGGTTGACGCCCTTGGCTGCAATTGCCAACGCTGGTTCCAGGTGCAGATGGTCAGGCGTGCAGATGCTGACCAGATCAAGCTCCTCCGCTGCGAGCAGATCGACGTGCGAAGCATAAGCCTTCACGCCCTTACCGAGTTCGTTTGCAACCGCGGTTGCGCGTTCGAGGTTCTGGTCAACGATGGCGACGAGCTCAGCCCTTGGCTCGTTTGCAAAGATTTGTGCGTGCATCGAGCCCATGAAACCGGCTCCGATCACTGCAACGCGGAATTTCTTACTCATCTCATGTCTCCATAGTGAAAGGTTCGCGCCGGAGATCGGCGACGGCGTCTGCAAATCGACGTGTGATCACATCGGGTCGTGTAATCGCTGAGCCAACAACGGCGAACATCGCACCGTACTCGATGGCGAGGCGTGCATGGGCAGGCTCCCAAAGACGACCCTCGGCCACGAACGGTATCGATGCGGTCGAAAGACCGCGCATCAGCGCAAAATCCGGTGACCCGTCCTGGGTCGAATACGGCGTGTAACCGGAGAGCGTCGTGCTTACTAAGTCGGCACCTGATGACATCGCCGCATAGGCTTCCGCGAGGGTACTTACGTCGGCCATCGCAATCTTCTCCGCGCGATGGATCTCAGCAACGAGATCGGAGACCTCTACCGGTCGAGCCCGTTCTGTTGCGTCGAAAGCGACAATATCTGCCCCAGCAATGCAAAGTTCCTGAACATCATGGATTGTCGGCGTGATGTAGACGTCGCTGTCCAGCTGCGCGATTTTGGTGATGCCAATAATCGGTACGGAAACCGCTTTCCGAACGGCTGCGACGTTCTCAATTCCCTCAATCCGGACCGCTCGAGCGCCTCCCAGGACTGCAGCCTTGGCCAGCGCGACGATAAACTCGGTCGGCTGCAAGGGGCTTCCATCCGCCGCCTGGCATGAGACAGCAAGCGCTCCCCGAATCTCTTCGAGAATGTTTGTCATCACTTCGTTCCCACTTCTTTTGTTGAAGAGAAGCTAGGAGTAATGACATTATTCGTCAAGATATTTTTTTAGATGAAAATTTCCGCCAAAATGAAATTCAGAAGCGCTAGCTTACCTGGCATTGTAAAATTCGCTTATGTTTAGATACTTCTGTCGGTCACGCTCTGAGCAGTTTCACGAACGATATCAATGCGTTCAGGGGCTACTTGCGCTATGTACGATGCAACCGCGTCAACAATTAACATCTCACTGATTTTCGAGGCGTAAGCGCCTCCCGTCAGGGGAGTCTCCGGCCATGACGCGAGGAGGACGTAGTCACATACTGCTGCAAGCGGGCTCTTAACGCGGCTGGTTATCCCAACGACCTTCGCTCCGCGCGAATGGGCACGCTTCGCGATACTCACGGTATCGATCGTCGAACCAGAGTTTGAAATCAGGAAATAAACGTCGTCCGGATACGACGTGGCAGCTGCCATCGTCGCCAAATGGGCATCTCGTGGAATGTGAGAATGCACGCCAAGTCGCGCGAGTTTGTATTCGAGATATTGACCGGTTATCGCCGAAGCGGCGACGCCAAAAATCTCAATATTACGTGCTTTTAGAAGCTCGTGCGCCACAGCTTCAATCGTGCGGCGGTCAAGCAGTCTTTCAGTTTCATCCAAGGCCTTACGCGCAGTGCCGATAAGCTCAAGAACCGTATCGCCATCTGCATTTGTCGTGTCTTGCTTCTGGTTGGTCGCCAACTCCTGTGCCAAGGCAAGTTTAAAATTTTGAAAACCAGTAAAGCCGAGCTCGCGGCAAAAGCGCATAACACTCGCTTCGGAAGAGCTTGCATCCTCCGCTAATTCAGTGATGCTTTTATATAAAACGGACTGTGGGTCCTCTAGCGCGAAGTTGGCAACGCGCTGCAATGCCTTCGTCATGGTGGGCGCATGCGATCTTATACTCGCAATTAGCGGTATGCTTTGTCCCTGATCCAAAGATTAATTCCCCAAAAGAGCCTTCTACAATCCGTTTTATAGATCAGCGGCGACACCGTCACAGACTGCAGTTTACAAAGCTCGATTGCATTTCACGCCAACCACGAGCACCGCAGCAGATCTGAAAGTTATCGCCAGAAGAGATCCGGCCACTGACGACATTTTTTATGCGCCTGAGCGCGTTTTGTCGAGTGCGACAATGTTGCCGCAGCGGCTCGGCTCCCCTTTTTTCCGGCCAACGGTATTGGAACATGAGAGAAATCAACCGTCAGGTCAGTGCGAGGTGACGTTCCTACCATCAATCCAGGTATCCACATGTGCAAGCTTGGAATCCAACACCACGAAATCGGCGATGTATCCCGGCTTAAGGTACCCGAGACTCGCGTCAACCCGCGCAGCTTTCGCTGGGGAAGATGTTGCGAGTTGCAGCGCCTCCTCCAAAGGGAAGCCGACTTCGCTGTGGACAAATTTGATGCTCGCCAGCATGTCGATGTCTGCGCCGGCCAATGTTCCGTCAGCGAGTTTCAGGCTTCCTTGACTGCGCTTTATCGTGCGGCCATTTAGCTCAAAGCTGGCAAGTTCCGTACCGATTGTCTGCATGGCATCTGTAACCAAGAAGATCTGACCGGGGCCAGTTTTCGCACGCAATGCTATCTTGATCGTCTCCGGATCGACATGGACACCATCCGTGATTAGCCCTGCAAAAACGCGGCCATCTGCGATGCTTGCCCCCACAATGCCCGGTTCACGATTCCCGAGTTGGCTCATCGCGTTGAAGAGATGAGTGACCATTGTCGCGCCTGCGTTAAAATATGCTCGAGCCGTGACTGCTGTCGCGTTACTGTGCCCAATGCTCACGACAACACCGTAGCGAGCCAACGCCGACGCCTGATCAACCGTTACACTTTCCGGAGCGATAGTAGTCAGCAAAAAGCCGGATTGTGCACGGTAGGCTAGCAAACTGTCGAGATCCTGCGGTGTCATCGACCGGATATAGTCCGGATTGTGCGCTCCCTTTCTTTCGATGGAAAGATGGGGGCCTTCTAGATGCAACCCAAGAAACCCGGCAACCTTCTTTTCGTGGGCTTCGAGCCCGCCCGCCAGAGCGCGCGCGGTGATCTCTGGTGTGTCCGTGATCAGGGTCGGAAGGAGCTTTGTCGTTCCAAATTTTGCGTGTGCGAGAGTTATCGCTTCGATTGCCTCTGCAGATGTCTCGTCGCCGAAGCGCACGCCGCCTCCACCGTTGACCTGGAGGTCTATGAAGCCCGGCACGATTGTCTGGCCGGTGTAATCATAGCGGTCTACTTTCGGCGGTATATTCGCTTGAGGTTCCACCTTCACAATACGCCCCCGCTCGAAGAGAAGGGCCGAGTCCTCCAACCATCGTTCGCCGTCGAAGATTCTTTCAGCTGTTACCGCGAGTAGCTTCGACATCTCGACTTCACCTTATCCGCATCGGCCGACTCCGGCCTTTGATTGCGACGTCAGAGAGCAGTGAAAGAACCGGCTCCAGACGCGGCTGTGTTAAATTGAGGTTGTTCGAAGCTATTACAGATGAAAATTTTCGTCAAGATTTGCAATTAGATGGATTATTTCACCAACAATTCGTCTCATCTGACTGACTCATCCGGTCCGGCGGACCTCATGTCTTTGGGCCCGGGAACTTGCCGGGGGGTATCGCGCGGATCAGCGCCACCACCGTGAGCAAATTCATCACCTCTGTCGGCCGGCATTTTGAACTCAGCATCTCGATCCGCCAAGCCTCAAAGGTTTGCAGTCAGATCGAAGAGTAGTCGCGCAACAAGATGTCGATCTCCCCTTCCCGCTGGATTCACCCGTTGATCGCCATCATGCTGGAGCCGAGCACGATCCGTCGGCGTTTTTCGAACGGCGATGGCCAGACGATGTCGCTTTTCGCATGCTTGGTCATCTACTGAAAATGTCCCGAACATCGTTCGTGCCGGTGCGGCTCTTTACCGATACAGCAGAAGCATCGGCATTCTATGAGACGCTTGGCTTTTCTAGGGTGGCGTCAGCTAGCGCTAACCGTCATTCGGCTGGTTGACGTGGTGCCCCGGTCAGAAATACGACCGGCCATGGTTTGTTTGTCCGTTTACAGCCGAGGACTCATCAATGAGCTTTTGCGCCCGTCAATTTGATCAACGCGCGCAGCCTGTAGCATAACTTGGAGATGCTCAATTTATCCGGGTCTGCGAAGGAACGCAGTGATAATACCCGCAAAAACTCGTATACGGCCCGCGATCGCAAGTTTTGGGATCAGAGATCACACGCCCGGAATTGTCTGTATTGCGAGCGGGAGTCGAACCGGGCTTATGGGACCACATCCCATTCGCATCGAGACGATACCAGTGGTAATCATTCCCCGGCCAAACGACGAGTGCGATGAAGTGGCCTTGAGAAGGGGTGGTTGACGGATTTGGCACAGAAATTTGTCCATCTCGTTCAGATGCTGCACCAACAGCACCGCATTCGTATTCAATGTAAATCAGTCCGCTACCTCTACCAGGCTGGGCGAAAGTATTTGTAATTTTGTCGTTTGCATAATTGTAGCAATTGTTATTGGCCCGAACGTTTGGGTCATTATTCCATTTTCCCGGATCGAAAGTCGGCACGACCAAAGGTGCCAAATGGCTGGACGTTCGCGCCGCGAACTGGGGCTTTATCTGTTGGACTACGAAACTTCGTTCATCGTGTTCAACGGCGCCATCGGCCGTCGACAAAAGCCACTCCTCAATCTCTGGCGTTTGCTCAACTCGGTTGATGTCAAAGCGGTCGAGATCAATGACCCCGCTATGGATGTAGATGTGTGGGTCAAGGTCCGGAACTCGGACGCTTTGGATCCTGAATCCCCTATATCCTAGACCGCCAACAATGCCTGGAGGCTTCAAGAGGGTCGTAGTTGTAACGTTACGAATACGATCAGCAAGTTCCCGAATTTGAAGGTTGTCCAGCTCCCAAGATGGGTTCAAGCGGCCGGAGTACAATTCGAGGGTAACAGTTACGGACATGTGCATTCCTCCCAAGGATTGACAACATCTCCAGCGCCGAACGGCACCGGACTCTGTGCTCCAAACGAGCAAGCCACCTTGTAAAGGTCGCGAGCCGCTCGAGGATCAGGTAGCGGTTATAGTTTCCTAGCCGCGACCGTCATCACAACGTGTCGTCTCATATGGCCACGTGTACCAAGCTTTCATGATTGACCAGCTTCTCGGCACGGGTTCTGCTTGCTTCGCGTCGATTTTTATCGGGTACATTTGCCCATTCGGTCTCGCTACCTCGACCATAACCGATTTGAACTGATTTCCGTTTTCAAGCACATTCGCTGACCAGGTTAGCGCCGCCGATCCATCGGCAATGGGATTCGGGAAATAACTGGTATCCGGGTCCCACCAGTGAACTTCATAGCCATAAATCGTTGGACCGTCCTTCGAACAGCCGACCGTGAAGAAGCCATTTCCCCCCGGGATGGTTCTGTTGATGAACTCGCGCTTTTCGCCGCCTGGATATCTGCTGATGCGACACATGACTATGTTAATCGGCTTTGAGCTTTGTTGCACGACCACGTTTGTGCCAGAACCGTTGCAAGAGCCTGTGGTCAGGATCCGCGGTATAATCCATGTGCCGCTCGCAGGCGCTCGTTCATGCACTGGTATTGCCATGGCATCGATCTGCGTATCCGACTTTTCTTCGATTTCATTGGCATTTGCACTCATCGTGCAAAGAGCAATCGCAGCCGCAATAAGGCCGATGCGATAGGATTCGTGTGCATGCATCGTTGCGTCCCTCACCAATCAATTGAGAATTGCACAAATGTATTTCACAATCTCACGTATTTGCATTTAGCCATTCGAGGTAGGTGACGAAGACCGTGCTCAAGGATGTGTTTGTCGGCAACAAGTGGCAATGTAATCCCGTGTCGAGTATCGATCACGCCGTCATCTGCTACCTTCGAAACTGCGCATGCCCGACTCACTTGGTCGCAGTTTCCTGAGTAGCCCTGACATGCGGCTACAGTTTCTGTATTGACCAAAACGGTGTGGGGCAGTTATCTGAGAGGAAGATTTTGGTTGCGCCAGTAACCGGGCAGCAACTGCAGAGACGACCACTATGACCGCAATCCTCACCGCCTGCACTCAGAGAAAGCGGGTTACCCACAACCCATTGCTTTCTGCTCGAGACCTGCCATGCGGTACGCTGTCGGAGGTGGCCACGGCTTGGTCCGAGCGCCTCAAGTCAGCAGAGGCGACCAGCGCGGCAAAAGACCTCTATGCCGGACGATCATTTCTTGAGGCCAACAAGGCGTCGAATACCGCCCGAGCCGAGCTTTTTATTGTCTCAGCCGGCCTCGGCCTCGTCCATGGAGACGATGCCGTACCCTCCTACAATCTGACGGTTTCCAAGGGTGATGCGGACTGTATCATGCCGAAGCTGCCTGACGGCTGTGCCGAAGCAGACTGGTGGGGAGCCTTGGGCGGCGCCCAGGCGCTGATCAGCATGGTGGAGGCGGCACCTCATGTCGTCGTGATCGGCCTTCCATCTCCCTACCTGCGGATGATCGCTCCAGCTCTTGGGCAATTATCCCCTGAAGCTTGCCGGAAGATCCGGATCACGGGAGGTCGCTTTGCTTCCGAACTCGATCCACGGCTAGAATCTGCGCGTCTACCCTACGATGACCGCTTAGATGGCCCCGAGAGTACACTGCCTGGGACGAAGTCCGACTTTGCAGCCCGTGCCGCCCGCCATTTTGTCGAGAACGTCCTCCTCAACGAGCCGGCCGCCGATATTGATATCCATAGCGGGCAAGTCGAAGCAATCATGTCGAAATGGACTCGTCCAATCGCAAAACTCGGCACCCGAATGTCTGACGCTGAGATCAAATCGATTGTACGCGAAAATTGGGAGCGAGCCCAAGGGCGCAACACCAAACTGCTACGGATTTTGCGTGACGAGTTGAATGTCGCTTGCGAGCAGAAACGCTTTCAGAGTTTGGCGGCCGAGATTCGCGAGGAGAAGGCCCAATGAGCGACGATGATAACACTCTTCTGGTCCGGGCGGTCAAAACGCAGCAAGGCGACGGGATCGACGTCTATGCCTTCTTTCTTCACGGATCGGATCTAACACGGGTCGCAGATATCAGCCGCATCCATCGGGACGAAAAGGACCTGAAAGGGTTTCAACGAAAGGAGATCCGGAGCCACGTAAAGGCGATCGTCGAATTCCTAGACAGCGGTCCCGTGCTCTTCCCCAATGCGATTACCTTGGCCTTGTCTCCCGAGGTCGCGTTCGACGTGTCACGCGGCCCAAAGCCGAAAGGACTTACAGAGGTTGGTCAGTCTGGGACACTGAGCATCCCGATCAGAGAAGACGGTCATCGTGCAGCTTGGATCGTTGATGGTCAGCAGCGCTCCCTTGCTCTTGCCAAGGCAAAGGATAGCCGTTTCCCAGTCCCGGTCGTCGGCTTTGTGTCTCAAGACGTGCAGGTTCATCGGGAACAGTTCATTCTGGTCAACAAGGTCAAAGCGCTGGATGTGCGGCTGATCAACGAACTGCTTCCCGCCGTCGGCACGCTCCTGCCTAAGGACCTCGCGGCAAACCGCCTCCCAAGCGAGTTGTGCAATCTCCTCAATAGGCAACAGAAGTCCCCTTTCTATCGCCTCATCCGCCGAGCCTCCGATGACGGAAAGGAGCACAACGTCGTCAATGACACCGCGCTGATCGACACAATCAAGAAGAACCTCAAGGGTCCCCATGGGGCTCTGAGCCAATATCTAGCGAGCGACGTGTATAATCCCGATGCCATGTACGACGCATTGGTTCTTTACTGGACGGCGGTTCGCGACGTTTTTCCCGACGCATGGGGCAAGCAACCGACAGAAAGCCGGTTGATGCACTCGGCCGGAATCAAGGCAATCGGAGCTCTGATGGACCAAATCATGTTGCGCGCCGATAGTTCCGCAACGCCAGAAACCGAAGTTAGACAGGCCCTGCAGCGGATCGCGCCTCTTTGCGCGTGGACTGAGGGGGCATGGGAGGGTCTCGGCTTGCAATGGAACGAAATCCAGGGGACGCCGCAGCACAACCGGTTGCTGGCCGACCATTTGATGCAACTCGACCGCAAGTTATCCAGGCCCGCCCGATGAGATTTATCTTTGCAGACAGCCTCGATCACGTCGATCCCGGTTATGATTTCATCAGAGATCGCTACTCGGAAGGCCGGACCCCCTATTGGGACGATGCCTATCCGCATGAAATCATGGGATACGCCCCGTACAAGGGAATGCTGGTTTCGCGCGGTATAGTCGGTGGGGCCGCCGTTGGCGGAAAATACACGGAAGCTCAGGCCATGCGCTTCCGGCGCGTCGGTGCGCGTGAGTTTCTGCGTCTCGACAAGCCGCAATTCGAGCAACTGCCGATTTTTGGCGATTGCGGCGCCTTTACCTATCACAAGGAAGACAAACCGCCGTATACGCCGGACGACACGGCCGAATTTTATGACGATGCCCGCTTTACGCACGGCTGCTCGGTCGACCATATCATCTTCGATTTCGACGAGAGCCTGAAGGGTTTCGAGGGCGGTACCGAGGAGGCACGCCGGCGCTTCGAGATCACGCTCGAGAACGCCTCGGCATTTCGCACCTCAACCCAGCATATGTCGAACCGCTTCACCCCTATGGGCGTCATTCAAGGCTGGTCACCAGGGAGCATGGCCGAAGGGGCACGTCGTTTGGTCGCGATGGGCTACGATTATCTTGCCCTCGGCGGTACGGTGCCGTTGAAGGCCTCACAGATCAAAGCCTGCCTTGCCGCGATACGTGGCGTTATTCCAGACAGCACGCGCCTCCACATTCTCGGCTTCGCAAAGGCTGACGAAATAGACACGTTTGGCTCCTTCAACATTACGAGTTTCGACACGACCTCTCCTTTGATCCGTGCCTTCAAGGACGCAAAGGCCAACTACTATTTGCCAAACAAGGCCGGCAAACTCGACTACTACACCGCGATCCGCGTCCCCCAGGCGCTTGAGAATCCCAAACTCATGCGGCTTGCGAAGCGCGGCGCTGTGAACCAGGAACAACTCGTGTCGATGGAGAAGAACGCGCTCGCCGCGCTGAGGTCCTATGACCGCGGCGAAGCTGATCTCGAAGAAACTCTCGACACGGTACTCGAATACGCAACGCCGGCAGTCATGGGCGAGACGATTGGCGATTTGCCGGGTGCGAAGGCCGTCAAGGATCTGAGAGACCGCTACAGGCGCACCCTCGCCGACCGGCCTTGGAAACGTTGCTCGTGTCCGATCTGCTCGGCCCTTTCGATTGAAGTCGTGATCTTCCGGGCAAGCAACCGCAACAAACGGCGCGGTATTCATAATCTGGGCGTCTACAACGCCCTTGTTGACCAACTCCCAATCAACAGTGGGCGAAATGACGATACTCAAATTTCCAGCGATCAGAGCCAGACAGAGCGAAGCGCACACAGTCCTTTCATTTGCAGCGCTAGCGTCTGACCTGCAGAAATTTGCGGTCATCGAGCGGGTTGCGCGCGATGCGGAAGGTGGATTGAGCGGGTTTCAGCGTCCGCAGATCGCCGGCCATATCCGTGAGATCCGCGACTATCTGGAAAAGCCTGAGGCTATTCTCCCCAATCCGATTGTCGTGGCGTTCACAAACAATGTCGAGATCAGCGGCGAAGCTGGCGATGGTCGTTGCGTCGTGGAAATCGACCTTGCATCCGGAGCGCCCGGGATGGTCGTTGACGGGCAACAGCGTTTGACGGCCCTTGGCCAGGTCCACGAGAAGGATTTCCAAGTGTTCGTCTCGGCCATTATCTGCCGTGATGATGAGGAATTGCGCCGTCAATTCGTCCTGATCAACAATACTCGGCCACTTCCGAAGTCTTTGATCTATGAATTGCTGCCGACCGTTACCGGTCTACCGCGCCGGCTTGGTGACCGTTCTGTCGCTGCCGATATCGCAGCGCGTCTAAACTACGATAAAGGGTCTTCACTTGAGGGGCAGGTCTACCAGCACACCAATCCAGGCGGGTTGATCCGAGATACTGCAATCCAACGGGTGATTATCAATTCGCTGAGCGATGGCGTCATGCGCGAACTGATCCGCGAACCGGACGGTCCCGACCTCTGCTTTAAGCTGATCAGCGACTTCTACAAAGCCGTGCAATATGTCTTCAAGGAAGAGTGGAAAAACCACACGCCGAAGACGTCGAGGCTTGTCCACGGCGCCGGTATCATGTCGCTTGGCTATGTCATGGAAATTCTTGTGTTGCTCGACGGCGCTCGCACCTTCGACGACTTCGCTAAGGGTCTTGCCTGCCTGGTCGATAATACGGCCTGGACATCGGGCGAATGGAATTTTGCGGAAAACGACAAGCGCCACTGGAAATCGGTTCAGAACGTCAATCGCGATATCACGACGCTCGCCCAGTATCTGGTTACTATCGTTCGTGCCGACATCCGGCGTCGGCGCAACGAGCCCCAGGGGAACGTCAACGAACCACGCCAAACGATAGCGGGTGCCTGATGAGCTACGCGGTCAAGGAACTGTTCAAGACCCTACAGGGTGAAGGAGCCCAGGCCGGCAGGGCCGCTGTATTCTGCCGCTTCGCTGGCTGTAATCTCTGGTCGGGCCGCGAGGAGGACCGCCATAAGGCGGTCTGTCAGTTCTGCGACACGGATTTTATCGGCACAGACGGCGATGGCGGCGGCAAATTTCGGGATGCAGCGGACCTGGCCGCAGCGATCGCTCGCACCTGGGGCAGCAAGGAAAGCAGGCGATACGTTGTCTTCACCGGTGGCGAACCACTTCTTCAGATTGATGCGGCGCTGATTGCCGCCGTCCACGAATATGGCTTCGAAATCGCGATCGAGACGAACGGGACGATCGAACCGCCAGCTGGTATCGATTGGATCTGCGTCAGCCCGAAGGCTGGAGCGCCGCTTAACCTAAGATCGGGAAGTGAACTCAAGCTGGTATATCCGCAAGTCAACCTGCTTCCCAGCGATCTGCCTGATGTCGCCTTTGACCACTATTTTCTCCAGCCTATGGACGGGCCTTCCCAAAGCGAAAATATCGCAGCGGTAACGGCATTCTGCCTTGAGAACCCCCGCTGGCGGCTCAGCCTCCAAACTCACAAGATGATTGGAATCCCATGAAACTCACCCAAGCGTTCACTTTTGAGGCCGCCCATCGGTTGCCGCACGTGCCTTCCACGCACAAGTGCCACCGGATGCACGGGCACTCCTATCGGCTTGAACTTCAACTCGAGGGACCAGTCGACCCGAAGACGGGCTTTGTGATCGATTTCTTTGATGTGGAGAAGGTGTTCGGGCCAGTGCTCGAACAGCTCGATCATCATACACTCAACGATATCGAGGGGCTCGAAAACCCGACTGCAGAAAATATCGCGGTCTGGGTCTGGGACAAGGTAAAGCCCCTCCTCGACAATGTCAGTTCCGTCAAAGTGTTCGAGACGCCATTTTGCTGGGCGGAATATGAAGGTAAGTAGCGAGGAGCATGCGATGTCAGCGACTGCATTGGTGCTGTTTTCGGGGGGACAGGATTCCACAACCTGCCTTGCTTGGGCACTCGATCGTTTCGAGCGGGTCGAAACCGTGGGTTTCGACTATGGTCAGCGCCATCGCATCGAACTCGAATGCCGCGCGACGCTGCGATCGCAAATGGGAGCGCAAAACCCTCACTGGGCGGATCGCCTTGGAGAGGACCATACGATTTCGCTCGCTGCCCTTGGCGAAATCTCCGATACCGCTCTGACGAGCGGCATGCAGATAGAGATGGCCGAGTCCGGTCTGCCAAACACGTTTGTTCCCGGCCGCAATCTGATCTTTCTGACCTTTGCGGCAGCGTTGGCCTATCGCCGCGGATTGAAGCATATCGTCGGCGGGATGTGCGAAACGGACTATTCCGGTTACCCCGATTGCCGGGACGATACAATCAAAGCGCTTCAGGTGGCGCTCAATATCGGAATGGAAAAGCGGTTCGTCCTTGATACGCCACTTATGTGGATTGACAAGGCGCAAACTTGGCAACTGGCCAAGGCGCTCGGCGGCCGGGCTCTCGTCGATCTGATCGTCAAGGAAAGCCACACTTGCTATCTCGGCGAGCGTGGAGAGTTTCACGACTGGGGCTATGGTTGCAGCACATGTCCGGCTTGCGACCTTAGGGCGAAGGGCTATGAAAAATTTGTCGCCGAAGAAGTGTGACGAGGAGACCAGGATGAATATGCGGCATCGGCAATGGATTGAAGGTGGGATCTTTCTAGTCGGCTTCGCCGCCTGCATTCCGCTTGCCAATTACATGATCGGCCATGTGGGTACAGTCTGTGTGCCAAACGGGCCATGCTTGATACCGGTAGGCTTTGGCCTTACCGCACCGAGCGGCGTTCTCCTGGTTGGCCTCGCCCTTGTGTTGCGAGATCTGGTTCAGCGACGCCTCGGACTTATCTGGGCGATCGGAGCCATCATCGTTGGTGCATTCTTGTCGACGACCTTCACGGCACCCGCGCTTGCGCTGGCGTCTGCGAGCGCGTTCCTAATGTCCGAACTCGTAGACTTGCTGGTCTTCACACCTTTGCAGAGAAAAGGGTTGGTCAAAGCGGCGTTTGCCAGCAGTGTTGCCGGCCTCGTGGTCGACAGTGTTATGTTTCTTTGGCTTGCCTTTGGCTCTCTCGATTTCCTGGCTGGGCAGGTTGCAGGCAAATTGATCATGGTTGTAGCGGCGCTTCCAATCCTATTCTGGATCCGCAACCGTGACCGGCGATTGGGGCTAATGCCAGCATGACACAAGCCAAAGAAGAAACCCTGAGCTGCATTCGGGCAGTCTGGCAAGCTTTCTTTTATCAAGATATTTCCTTCTTTCCTCGTGTCGAGGATAACCGCGCCCCAGGGAAACTCCGCACACTCACCGCCAAAGAGGCGGTCAAGACCATCGCTGACCAACTCGACGCCCTGTCGCCAGATCCGGGTGCGCTAGATGCCGAGTTGAAGCTCGCCCGAGAATCTCTCGATGAGGTGACGGCACAGACGGACTATCAGGACGGAAAGGCGACCAGGCTCCTGACCATCGTGACCTTTATGTCCGCTTTCTCCGGACTAGCATTCAATCGCCTAGCTGACGGTTACCCAGTCTCGATGATTAGTTGGACCGAACGCTGGCCATCGATGAGCACTGTGCTCGTATTTCTGAGCTACATTCTGTTCGCAGCATTCGCTTTGCTTGCAACCGCCGGAGCTTTGGTAACATTCCATGCCATCAGGACTCGGTTCCGATATCCAAGGGAGGCGGCAAGGGACAAGAAGCCGAGTTCGATGCTCTTTTGGATGGGGATATCGCGAACTCAGCCAGACCGGTGGGGACAGGCGTTCGTCGATCAAAGTGATCCTAAGAAAATCTCAGCTGATCTGAAAGCCGAGTACATAAAGAACTATGTCGCTGAGACCTACCTGATCGCAGCTAAAGTTGCCGATAAGGTGAGGTTCCTAGAACCGGCGCAGCGGATCCAATCACTGGCCATTAAGGCGCTGTTCCTCTGGATCATCGTTACCGCGCTTGTATTTTCCTTTGTCCCGTCGGTGAAAAAGGAGTCTAATCCAGTGATTCGAATAGAAACACCGATCTCGGCGGTGTGCGTCACGGGTGGAAGCAATGTCTCCACGACAACAAATGGTCAGCCATGCGGCGCAGCACATTGACGGTGGTTTGACGGGACCTCTTGTTTTTGTCGACGCAGATAACACGCTCTGGGACACAGATGGGGTCTTCGCGCGAGCGCAGCTAACTTTGCTCTCACTGGTCGAAGAGGCCTTTGAACAGCGAAGCCGAGTCGAGAACCGCTTGGAATACATCAGGGCTTTCGATCAGGCGCTCGCCGAGCAGCATCATTTAGGACTTCGCTATCCCCCGCGGCTTCTTATCCAGGCTCTCGCGTTTGCCCAACAAGGCTTATCACAACATGAAGCGGTGCGCCGCGCCTGGAGCGACGGATCGCACTCCGGTCTTGCTGCTGGAACGGTCTCGGATATAGAGACCGCGTTCATCGAGTTGATTTCACGGCCGCCAGATCTCTTGGATGGTGTGTTGGTGGGGCTCCGCGAACTCCTACGCGTCGGCGCCACGACAGTGGTGTTGACCGAGGGAAGCCGCAAACGAGTCATGGGTACCATAGAGCATCATGGCCTCTTCGACTATATCGACCGGGTCTTCGAGGCACCGAAAACCGTGAGGATGTTCGAACGGGTAAGAAGTCTGGCGAGAATGGACCAGACAATCTACATGATCGGTGATCAACTGACGCGAGATATCCGGCCGGCCAGCGAAGCCGGATTGACAACCATCTATATCCCCGGAGCGTTCCAGCCGAAGTGGGAAATACAGGCGGGGAACGTTGCCACGTTTCAGACCTCCACGTTCGACGCGGCTGCGGCGCTCGTCGTAGGCGTGGAGAAGGAGGCCCGCACGCTGTAACCAGCGTGCAAGGATCAACGCTACTTGCGGGTCCAGAACAAGACATAATCGTCCTCCACGCGCATCAGCCGGCATTGGATCGGTAGCGTAAATGCCGGATCGTCGAGCGTAACGACAAGATATCTGTCACCAGCCCGGTTCTTTTTGCGCCACGCCGCGCCGACCTCAGATGCACCGCGAAAAACCCGATAATCAGGCGCTTCGGCGTTCGGCTTCGACTGAGTCGGGGCTATGCGCATCGGCGCCGCCGCACAAGATATGCTCTCCAGCACGCCCTCATATGCCTCACCTTTCTTTTTGAATTTTCCTATGGTTCCCATTTCGATCTCCTTTCCCCCCGCAGCATGCGGGGCGATGAGATTTGGTCAGGAGTGGGTGAGGGCCGATGTCACCGCGCAGCGGGAAACGGCGATTTTGATCGTGGGAGCGAAGCGGGAAAATCGCCGTTGACCTCGGCTCACAGCTGCTCCATTCACGCAAAAAGGGGCGGCCCTAGCCGCCCCTCAACTTAACGATCAATACAGCACGCCTATTTCGGATCCTGGGGCGCCGCACTAACGAGGGCGCCAACTTCGCCGCCTTCGGCACCAAGCCCCCCGGTCCGCAGGATATATCCGGCAGTCGCCTTGATGCCCGGACCGGTGTTATTGACGCGGTCGCCGACCATTGCGATGCCGTGCCAATGTCCGCCCTTGCTCCAATCAACAGCACGCAAGCAATGGGCGAGGTCCTCGGACCAGTCGTCTCTTTCGTCTTTGATGAGGGCAGCAGCAGCGGTGGCAATCGCTTGCCAACCAAGACCAAAGGCGAAGACGTATCCTGGCGCCCCTTTTGCCTCGTCGCCTTCCCGCAACTCGCGCGCGGACACTTTACCATTCATCAGGAGATCCCATTCAGGGATATTGTCGATTATGACTTCCCAGACGTCCCGCAGCTTTTCTGCGACGGCGCCAACGCGATCATCAGCCGGATCAAGCTGTCGGAGTTCAGTGATCTCGGCTTCATCCTTGTACTTCGCACCGTAGAGCGCTTCGAGAAGGATGTGGTGGGCTTGAACAAGTGTCCCCATCGTGATGACGGCCGGAGACTTCTTAGCAAGTGAATTCGACAATTCATTCACGCGCTTTTCGAACAGCGGCACATCCTTCATGATCCGCTTGGTGATGATCACGATTGGATCTCGGCTTTCGAAGGCGTAGCCGATTGACTGTGAGACAGGTTTTGCATTCAGATTGAGATCGCTGAAATGCTGACGCAATTTCTCTTGGTCGACATAAGGCAACAGGACGACCGGAACTTCTTGTGGCGTCATCCTACCACGGTCCTGTTTCAAAGCATCAATGATGGCGGCAGCCCGATGTTGACCATCGGCTGGAAACATATCGACACTCTCGTCAATCTCAAGCGTACCGATCTTGCCATCTGCTGCAATCGGGATGAACTTGAAATCTGAGCCTTCCTTGAGCGGGCTACCGCTTGCGGGGACGAGGATCAGCGCGAGCGATGAGAAGAATGCATCATCGCTGTTGAGGAGGTAAGGGACGATTTCGTTGGTTACGCGTGCCTTGGCAAGCTTGCGCTGCGCCTCTTGCCCGCCTTTTCCGCCGAACACATCGTCCCAGTCGCTATTCTCTGGAAGTTTCACATATTTCGATATTGCGGAAAACGACAAGCTGCCTAGCCAGTAGTCAGTTGAGAGCGTCCTTCCCTTGACGACGGGAATCTGAATTGCCATGATATATGGGTTCCTTTCACGAAGGTACATTTTTGCGGGCCGAGATCAGTGTGGAGCTGTTCTCGGCCTTTCTCGTTGCGCGACATGATCCGGCCGCCGCTGCGCACTCATAGGCAACCGGCTTACCTAATAATTTCATGACGACCTCCAATCCGATCGCACCACGAGTCCATCTCAAAGTCGACCTGGTCGATCTGTAATTACGATTGGTATATCTGTCAATTATATTTTTGCCGATATACCATATCCAAACTGAAGAATACCTCGAAGGAACGACGATATACCCGCGCAAGTTGGCTTCACGAAGCGATGAAAGCCGGATTGTCTTAACAAAACCAATTGCTTGCACTCGCCTTCCAAGCCCGCCATCGTTCGCTCTGATGTCCGAATCGCAAGCACGGGTTGAATATGGCGAAGGGTTTTAGCGCCTCGACGATCAAGTCGTGGTTCCAATATCGCTGCGAGAGAAAAGTGAGATACGAACTCTCGTCCGATGTCGAATTGGCAGCGATCCCGATCGCGCGCGACGTGCGGGAACAACGGTGGGCGATCCTCGGGAACCAGTTCGAAGACCGCGTCGTCAAAAGACTTGCGCGCGAATCCAGGGTTTTACGGCCCGCAGCCGGCGATAACGCTCTCAGCGAGGTTTTGACCGGGACTTTTCTGCTGGGTAAGCGCCCGGAAGTCTATGCTGCGCAGATGAACCTTCGGCCGAGCGGGCCCGTACGGTTCCTCGAAGGGACCGGACTTTACCTCAATCGCAATCTTGCGGATCTGGTCCGTCGATCGGCTTCCACCACTGAGCCAGGTCACCATGAACTAACGATCATAGACATTAAGGCAACCCGCCGCGCCACTCCCTTCCATAAGACCCAAGTCGCTTTCTACGCGCGGGTTCTGAAGGCGCTCCTTGATGAGATGAAGATTTCGCACACCTCGATCAGCAAGACAGGTGAGATCTGGCGGATTAAAGACGACAGTTCCGCTGATTCCGATGATTGGCAGGTCGATGAGTTTGCTCTCGACCCCTATGTCCGCCTTGTTGATGACTTTTGCGCGAAACGTCTGCCGGAGATCGCTTCAAGGCAGGTCGGCGCTGGCGTGGATCAGACCCAGTTCCACGTATATTTCAAGTGCGAACAATGTAATTTTCTGGAGCACTGTCGCTCTGCAATCGACGACCGAAATCCGCCATTCTCTCGAGACGTCTCAGCGGTCGCGGGGCTAACCCATGAAGCCAAAAGGTCCCTTCAAAATCTCGGCGTGACGTCGGTCGGCCAACTCGCAACCGCAAAGGGACTTGCCCAAGCACCTGGCATCAGTTGGTCACTCTCCAGGAGGGCGGGATTGCTTGTCAATCGGGCTGCAGCGCTGACGGAAGGGGCAATCCTTCGCACCGAGGAGCAAAATACCTACCTGATGCCGCCTCGCATCGACGCGGCGTTGCTGATTTCAGTAGATCACGATCCCGTCGACGAGCGAATTGCAGCCATTGGTTACAGGCGGGTCGACAACGGTGTCGTGAGAACAGACCTCGTCAAGGCTGTACAGTCCGGGAGCTCGAGTGACGAAATCGCTGCGCTCGTGGAAGTCCTCGCAGCCTTGATCCGCGACCTCACCGCAATTGACGCTCACAATATATCCCTCGAGGGCGACGACCAGCAGTCGATCTACGCGCACATCCTCTTTTTTGAACCCTCTGAGGTAATAAACCTGCAGGCGGCAATCGGACGCCACCTTGACGATGAAAGGATCAGATCGGGGTTGCTCCATCTCGTGCGACTATTTCCGCCCGACCATCTCGTTCCCGAACCTGAACTGCGAGGGGTCCACCATCTCCCAGCCACAGCGCTCAGGTCCGTCCTCGAGCAATTGTGGGCTTTGCCTGTCACTGTTGCATACGATCTCCGTCAGGTCTCCCAAGCTATACTCGGCACCAGCGATCAGCGCGCCTATAGTCCTGCACCCCAGTTTGAACGCCCCTTCTCGTCGCTCTTGTCGATCGACGTCATCCGCGACTTGCGCGAGAACGGTGAAATCAGAACCTCCTTTGACGATGTGCGCAGGGACGTCTCCGACAGACTGTCTGCCATACAGGCTTTGACGGACTGGATATTGCTTCAAAACCGGAGTGCGACCGCGAGCGGGAAGGCTCTGCTGCGTCTGGCAAAAAAACCTTTTCGGTTCCAGGCGACCTTCGACCCTTTGAACGCGGTCGACTTGGACGTTCTGCTTGCGTGCGAACTGCTCGAGAACCGCGCCGGAATGCTCGACGCGTTGATCAACCTCGCCAAGCCGTCCGGCCGGCGTCGTGACACGGGAAAGTGTTTCGCCAACCTCTACTTCCGCGATTCTCAAACGCGTGGACGCAAGGTCTTCATGCAGTTTTCCGTGCCGATCGAAAGCCAGGGTGCGGAACTGAACGCCGGCGAATTTGGACTGATCCTCACCGACGACGACCCCGATAACCGGCTCAATCCCGCTCTCTGGCCGGCATTCGCATGCCGCATCCGACAACAGGCGAACGCAGCATCTCCAGATCCTCGTGTCCTTCATTTGGAAATGGATCGCACGGTTTTCGAAGGCCCGGTCTTTCAGGGCGTCATGCAGCGCCATGGACGAGACAACTGGTTTGTCGACAAGGCATTTTTTGACGTCAACACCGATCGGGCAGCACGCTTTCTAAGCTATCTCGCCGCTGGAGATACCAAGTGAATATCCGAAGCCAAACTCTGTCATTCCTGCGCGATCCAGCCTTGTTTGCCCAAGGGGCCGACGATTCGGACATATGGCTGTCTGGTTTGGCGGATTTTGCGATACCAAATCTTTCGAAAGACGGCCAATATCCGTTGCGCCCGGCGCAGGTCGCAGCATGGCAGGGCCTCGCGTCGACCAGGACCGGCCTCATTCTTGGCCCTCCGGGGACCGGCAAGACCCATCTCTTGAGCTGGCTGATACTCGGATTCATCCATTCGAGAAGGGCGGCGGGTCTCCGTGCCAGGGTTCTGGTAACTGCGTTCACGCGCAACGCTATCGGTAATGTTATCGATTCTGTAGCCAAAAACACCGCTGAGCACTGCCCGGCAAGCGTCGACGTCCGCTATTTCGGAAACGGCCCTGCAAGCAGTCTTCGATCAGATGTGAAGCACCGCAAGATCATCAGCAACGATACTGTCGCCAGCGCCCTCAATGATCTCGCTGAGGATGCGTTCGTGCTGGGCGCGTCGGTTTGGACTGTGAATAGACTTCTTGGTGCGTCGAGGAACGGCGATGGCTTCACCTCCGACATGTTCGATCTTGTCTGCATTGATGAAGCCTCACAGATGGTGCTGTCCCACGGATTGATGGCGACAGCGGGGCTTCGCGTCGGCGGCCGACTGATCGTCGCGGGGGACGACCGGCAGCTCCCACCGATCCGTTCCGGGCGTGAGATAAAGATGGGACAGCGCGAACTGGGAGGGTCCCTCTACGGCTTCCTGAAATCGGCTGCTGTGCCAGAGTTCGCGCTTGACGAGACTTTCCGGCTCAACCAACCGCTTGCCCACTATCCGGAAACCAAATTCTATCCAGGGACCTATCGTTCGGCTGTTCCCGAGAGCCGCCTTCAATTTGCATCAAGCTGGAAGGATGGCTTGCAGGACTGGGAAGTTGCAGCACTAGATCCGGACTATCCGGTCGTCGTGATACTGCACGATGGTCCAACGGCGGCCACTACCAATCCTTTTGAGGTCAGTCTCGTATCGCGACTGACAGAGAAGTTTGCAGAACGCGTTGCGGCGAACGAGCAGACAGACGGCGTACCTACCGACTTTTGGTCAGAACGATTGGCTATCGTCAGTCCGCATCGTGCGCAGAATGCCGCGCTTCGCAACGGCCTAGCGGTCGACTTGCGAGCCAATGCCTACGTCGAAACCGTCGATCGCATTCAAGGTAAGGAGCGAGATGCGATATTCCTTTCGTATTGCGTCTCGGACCCCGAGTTCGCTGTCGCCGAAGCCGACTTCATATTCGCCTCTGAGCGGCTGAATGTAGCGATTACACGGGCGCGCAAGAAACTGGTAATGCTCGTCGGACGACGCCTGCTCGATGCCATCCCCACGGATCAAGAGCAGATGGACAAGGCGGAACTCCTGCGAGAATTCGCGATGAGTGCACCAGTCCGGGGCTTGGCTCTCGTCGCGGACAATGCCGGTGCAAAGGTACCAATCGAAATCAGGTCATTCGGGTTCGAAAACAGTCCTGCGATCGAGCCCTTCGAGCCGATTGAAGATGACCAGGGGGACGAAAAGGATGCCCTTCCCGAGCATCTTGATCTTCTGCTTCGAGCCGTGCAGCAAGTCTCGCTGGTCGACCCACACGGAAGTGCTACAATCAGCAAGCTTCAGCGGGCGCTGGCGCGCAAAGAGGATGTCTTGCCCGGCCTCGCGCAACTCCATGCCATGGGATATCTCGGCCTCGAACACCGCCCGGGGCCATACGGCCACTTCTGGCGTGCCAAGCCGTTCGACAAGCGTCGAAAGGTGTTTGACGTCGAGATGGACACCGTCCGCCGGACCCTCAAAGATGTGATCGCTCGCAATACAAGCGGCAGAACACTCGCCTTCTACGAGAACGTGCGAAAGCCATACGCTTGGATGGATGAAGCCGGAGTTGACCTCTTGAAACCACAGATCGATCGGCTTCAGGCCGAGGGATTTGTTGCATGGCGTGTCAGCGGCACAACGAGGTTGCTCGAGTGGATCGACAAAACGTCTGAGCAAAATTCGACGCCAGTAGAAGAACCGCCGAAACTCGACGACAGCGACTTCGATATCCTCAACGCTTTGGAAGACATCGAGGCGAATAGGATCAACTTCGGCGTCTTTGAGGGGTGGACGTCTGCGGCAGGACTTGCGGACGCCACCGGCCGGTCTCGATTGGAGGTCGCAGCGGCATTGCCGAAACTGGCCGCCAATGGCTGGCTGATGATGGCCGGTGAAGGCAGAATACGCTCGCGTATGGCAGAACTTGCCCGCGAGATCCGCTACGTCAAACAGCGTTTTGAAAATGATGACGCGGACGAAAGGCCATTCCTAGTACGCAGTCTCAAAGTGGAACTGCGTGACCGGGACAAGCCGGAGCGCAACGTCTCGCTCAGAAAAACGATCGACGCCCTCAAGCGTGATGTCACCGCGGCACACGCACACTCCCTCGATGCACTATTTGGCATGCTGGAAGAACTCTGGGCGGCAGATCCGCAGATCGCGGGATTTCAGGCCAGAAGCCTTGGAAAGATCACGCGTGCATGGAATGCGGGCAGCACAACTGCTTTGGCAATTGCAGCTGATACAGGTTCGGGCAAAACCGAGGCAGCGATCTTGCCGCTTATCGCCGGCGCATCTGCGGATTACTTGTCGGGCAAGCGCGGCGTGCGCGCGATTCTCGCTTATCCTCGTGTGCGCCTGGCGACAAATCAGGCTCAGCGCATTGCTGGCTATCTCGCGAAGTTCAACAATCAAACGGGCATGCCGGATTTGACACTCGGTGTGCAGATTGCGCAGGTCCCTCGATCCTTTGCCAACTTGCGCGACTACGATGTGAATGCAGGTTGGCAGGCACTTGGTACCAACGAATTCAGCTTCCCGCTGTTCAATTGTCCCCACTGCTCGTCAGATTTGACGTTGAAAGTCGACGCCGGCCGGGCGGACGCCGATCGCATTTCGTGCACCTCATGCGACTGGGCATTCGACGGATGGATTGGCTCGAAGGATAAATTGCAGCGTACACCGCCGGCATTTTTCCTTCCAACAACAGACTCGCTTCATCAATGGATGCACGATCCTGGCTACGGGCGCATCTTTGGCGACGATCCAGACTGGCTTTCGCCTAAAGTCCTCGTCGCTGACGAGATCCATCTCTATTCGCACATTCACGGCGCCCAGGTCGGTTACACATTTCAGCGCCTTGCGGCTCGGATTGGCGTGAACAATCCCTCCGATCCGATGCTGATGATAGGAATGAGCGCCACTCTTGGCGACCCGGGTGCTGCATGGGCAAAACTGATCGGTGCATCGAAAGCGGCGGACCTGCTGTCACCGGAAGGTAAGGAAAAGCAGCGAAACCCGAAGGGCCGGGAGTACTTCTATTTCATTCAGCCCGAAGTGGAATCGAGAGGAAAGGACATCGCCGGAGCCTCGACCTCCATTCAATCCATCATGTGCCTGGGACATGGAATGCGCCGAAGGACAGGCAAGGCTGGGGGCTTCCGCAGCCTTGTCTTCCTGGATTCCATCGACAAAGTTCGACGGTTACATGCCGCCTATCAAGATGCGGAAAATAAAGCTCTGGCAAAGTTACGGATTGCAGACTTTCCTGATGATCCCGTGACTGGCAACGAACGCTCGGCCTGCTGTGGTGAACCGCATGGCTGTGACGCATTTCGAAACGGCGAATGCTGGTATTTTGCAGCCAATGATCAGGCACAAGTCTCGGCCGGCGGCCGAAAGGTTCCCGGCACCCCTCTGACGGTTGCCAACCAACCTGTATTCTCTGGCGCGACTGGGCGGATAGAAACTCTCATCCGTTCTTCCGATGTCGTTTTTACCACCTCGTCTCTGGAGGTCGGCTATGACGATCCGGACATCTCAATGGTTTATCAGCATTACTCCCCCGCCAATCTCGCGAGCTTTGTTCAGCGCAAAGGGCGCGGCGGCCGTGGTGCAGACGATCGTCCTACGACCGCAGTGACGCTCTCGATCTACTCAAACCGGGACACGTGGTGGTTTCAGAAGCCGCGCGAGATGATCGAGCCGATTGGTTTTGAAACGCCAATGAATCCTGGGAACTATTTTGTCCGGCGAGGGCATGTCCTTTCGGCAACCCTGGACGCGCTCTCTCGCTACCAGCGCTCACATCGAGTCGCCATGAACTATTGGAACCCACCGGCAGCGGCAATGGAAGCGGCCGAGTCGTTCGTCGAAGCGATTTTCGGTGAAAAGGCTTGGCGTCAATTTGAAAAAGAATCCCTTTCATCGCTATGGCGCGCGGCGACGGCAAACGTAACCGGGGGCGATCCGAACGACGAGGCAAGGGTCGTGCGCGCACGATGCGATTGGATACCCGACCTCCTGTTCGATACCATCAATCTGCCTCGGATCATCGTAGAGGTCGCCGGCAAGGAAGACAGGCCGGAGGATGTCACAATCGGCCTTGCCACGCTCGCGCCTGGGAATGCGTCAAGGCGCTATGATGGCACGGATGTGGTGTGGATCCCCCCGGCAAATGGAAACGCGCCTTGGTTCGCGCCAGGCGACTATCAGAGGGGCTATCAAAAGAGGCCCTTCGGCGACGATGCCAATGCGTGGCTGCAAAGGCTTCCCGACGATGCAAGCCTCCTTCTCACGGATCTTATCCCGGACTACTTCAGGCCGGGCCAAGTGACGGCTCAAAGGCTTGGGCAGATGTTTGGGGCGGCGTGGCAGTCCGACTGGAGTATAGACGGGGCAACGGCCCGGATGACGGCCGCGGGAACGGACAAGCCACAGCGTATTCGCCATGACTCACGCAGCACCTTACGCGGGTTCCCGATCATCAAGAAACAGGACGCCGCAGCAACGATGATAGATCCCGGCCCTCTCACTCCTTGGATCGACCAGGTCGAGTACTACAAGGGCGATGGCATGGGAGGACAGACAACGGGGCTTGCACTTGCCAAAGTCTATTGGGGTGCCGATGCCGAAGCGAAGTTGGAGGATCCCCGTCTCGAGCCGGTTACCTTCACCCAGACGTTCACCGCGCCCGGCGACAATCGGCCGATGCTGCATGGCTACCATGTGCAGACGGAAGGCATCAGCCTTCGTCTGAACGCCGCCATGCTTGACCGGGTGGTCGATGCTGAACTCGCCGACCTCGCCCAGGATGAACAGCTCAAACGATGGAGATCGGGCCAGATGCTGCGATTCTTGATCGAGAGCAAGGCGACGTTTGCCGGTGTCAACAGCTACGAGGCGATGCGAGGCGCCGAATTGATTGTCAGTGCCGCCGCAGATCCAGACCTGCGGCGTAAGGTAGCCCGGCTACGCACTTTCTGGGGTGAGAAGGCCCTTTATGAACTGTTCGAAGAAACGCGGTCAGCGCTGCTCTCGCAACATCCGCTCCTGACGGAAGCCCGCACCAAGGCGGTATCAAAATCGCTGTCCGATCAACGGTTTCAGAAGATCTTCCAGGAAGCCATCTCCTCGGTTTCAGATGAAGGCAACTTCCGGCGTTATCTGAAGAGCGCACTTATCCACGGCATTGCAAATCGCATTAAAGCCTCTTTCTCTCAATTCGGTGGCGGCGACGAAAGGCGCGTTATCGCCCACGCCCGCCTGCCAATCCAATTCAAAGACGCACAAGACCTGGAGATCACGGTCTGCGAAGCCGGCGCTTTTGGCGACGGAACAGCGCGTGCTTTCATTGCCAATTTTGAGGCGTTTCAAAGCGATTGGGTCGACGGCCTTGGCCGGTGCCCCAATGCTGAAGAAGACGCGATCTATCGCCGCTTCCTCGCCAATCACGATCGCCATGCCTCGTGGCAGGACCTCGATCCGTACGATCCTGGCTCTCTTGCAGCAATATCTACGACCCTTCAACTTGGCGACAAACCCGTTCCGAGCCCAATTCTTCGGGTTCTTTATGGGACGGAAACGATCGGCGCAGAACGTTTCTCGCTCTATGAGCTTTCGACTGCCGTGCAAGAGGTCAACGCCGATTTCATCAACCAATCACAACGTCGGCCAACCCTGTGGGAATTGGCCAGTTTCGCTGTGAAGAGGGCTCAGCAACAACCCGGCGGTCATCTGGGCCAGCTTCTGGCCGCATATAGTGGTCTGGAAGACGCGGTTCTCGAAGAAGCTCTGAGCCCCGAGGGCAGGCTTACGGATCAAGTCGCTAGGTTGAACGGGACACTGTGCTTCGATGGTTGCCGAGCCTGTGTCCATCAACCGAGCGACATGATGAGCGACAATATGGTCGCGTCGTCTACGAGCAGAACGATGCTGCAGCGATATCTCTGCACTCGTGCCTAAAGCCTCATCCGATCGGGCGCACCTCAAACAGGTCAAGGGCATCATGCTCGGACAGCCAACGCAGGATCTCTGGAGTGACGGATCCAAGCTTGGCCTGATTTTGCGCAAGGGCCGACAAGAAATTGTCGACCTTTTCATCGGACGTGAACGATGTCTTCTCCGATTCGAGCCGCGCACGCGTGTCGATGAGGTCTGTGACCACCTGTCTGAACTGTTCGGTCTGCGTCACATTCAGGCTCGTGTTCGCGTCTTCCCCAAGCTTGACCATACGTGCACCAAGCGTGCTCTCGTGCTCGATCTTTGCGAGTAGTTGCCCAAGGGAGAGAAACGGCCGGTAATCCGCAGCAACCGCGGTGCGCCATCGTTGTTTGATGGCCGATAGAGCGCCGGCAATAGCGGATCTGAGTTCGGGAAAGTCACGTTCAATCTGATGTAAGGTCGATGCGTCGCTCGCCCCCTCGAGCAACGACGCCAGATGCCTGGCGCTATCGCTCATGTCATTGATCTTCTCGGCGGCTTCTGGGACATCACCGAAACCGATCATCTCGGCAATATCGTAGATGTCAGAAAGTCGATGAGCGGCAAGGGTTATGTCGTTCAATAATGAAGCGACGCGCGCCAGGCTCTCGCCAAGTGACCGCCGCTCCAACGCCAGGGGCAACTCAGGCAAAAGCGATTCAAGTTCTTCGAGCGTGTCAGTCATTGAGTTTCCCATGATCGCTTAGGACTTGCTTCACGGCACGCCCCACGTCGTGGACCTGCGAGAGAGAGGAGGACCCGCGACCATCGTTGATGCAGTCTTTGACATGGCCGAGCAACTGGACTGTGGCCTGCTCACCTGCTTTTGCGGCGTCCAGGAAGATGCCCAGATCCTTTGACGGCGCCAAGCTAAGTTGCTCCAGGCCGAGGCCCGATCCCGCGTCGCGGAGTTCGAACACGAGCAGGATAAAGTCCTCGACCGTTTGGTCGGCCTTTTGCTCTATGCGGGCGGTCGCCTTGCTAAATTCATTCTTCCACGCAGTGATACTTTCAGGGTTCGCGCGAGGTAAGTGGTCGGAAACCGACGACATAACTGCATCAACTCTTCCTAAATGCCCCTCAATGGTTCTACCCCGCAGCAACTCCTGAAGGCTGAAAGCTCGAGATTCTAGTTGCTGGCGTTCAATTCTAACGATCTGGCCCATACTGTGCTTGAAGTGGGACGCAATTTCTTGAGCGGCGTCGAACTCCGAAACACCGGTCTCTCCAGTGCCCGACGGCAATTCATCGAACCTTTGGGTATCACGAAGGCGCCTGATGGCCCCGGCAACCTTTGAGACATCCGCCAATCCGAAGCCGGCAGCGGCACCTTGCGGCAGCGAAATCATCGCCCGCAGCGCATCCCGAAAGGTCGCGTGGTAGCCCTTTGTCCTGTTGAGAAATTCTTGCCAGGGGGCGGAACGTGTCGTCGGGTCGCTTTCAATCTGGGGTTCGTCAGACAGAATGCCTTGCAACTGCTTGAAATGCGGTTCATTCGGATTCACAGTTCCTCGAAGCCACGCTCTGGCGACCAACAATTGCGTGATCAGGGGAACAGGGCTCCATCGGGAGCCGTCTACATTTCCGAAACGCCGATTTGCGTAATCGGAAAGGAGACCTTCAAGCCTGGTCGTCAAAACTGCCAAAGAATGGCGATGGAAGGCGATATCGTTGACCGACATCGTGCCATTCAGTTGCAAGCTTACGATAGCCTCGAGACCACGCCAGAGCCATTCCTGCCTCGGGATCGTCAAATACCCACGCTGTGAAGGCCCGGTTCCCTCAATTTTCACCTGCTGCTCGGTCAGGATTCGCCTTTTCGAATATGGATCCAGGCTTACACGACGCGGGTCAAGGCGAGACAAGACGTCGAAGAGGGCCGAGTTGTAGACTGAAGGATTCTGCGGCAGACCGCTGATTTCCCAGTTTCGGATTTCGTCGAGGCGGGTTTGAAGATCGGACTTGGCAATCAACCGCCTGGCTGACGGTGGCTGAGGGGTACGCGTTTGCGTCGCAGATGTCGAAAGTGCGCTTGTTCGCACGGCCGGAGATCTTGGTGACGTAGGCTCGTTGACCTCATCGTCACGCCCAGGAGTTACAGAAGCCTGAGGCTTTAACGGAGGCGTTTGTTGTTCCTGTTGGGCCCCCTCTTCTGTTCCTACCCATGGCAATCCGAAGGCATCAAATAGGGATCTTGGCACTCCGGCGAATGACAGTCCACCGGACATATCGGTGACCGTATCAGCGCGCTCCTTGTCTCCCCAGTAGGAAACTATTCGACGGACCCTTGCGAAATCTGCGGGCTGTTCGGAAAGGTGATTTGTCAAGACGGCGGTGACACGACGTCCGAGATTTCGACTTTCTGCCACCAACGCCGCATTTTCCGTCAGGACAGTGGGAAAAGAGCCGTCGTTAATAGCTTTGACTTGCAGCAAATTGGGACTGAGGATTGCTTGGAGGACCCCACGAGGCGTTTTCCAGGTCATGCCATTGTCGTTGTCGTTCAGCGCTTCGAAGAAGTGGTCCAGCGCCTTCTCGGTAAAAGGATAAAGGCCAACCCCTGCGGAGGTGCCGAAAGTCGCATGACACTGCTCTTTGAACTCGCAATGGTCGCAGCGGTTCGGTGGCGTTGCACTCTTGTCATGCCATAGGTCTTTACGCCATTTGGCCAACGCGTCAGGACCTGCCCGGACGGCAGAGAGATACCGCGAGACAAACCTAAGACGATCATCACCGTTTCTTAAGGTTGCGACATCCTGCAGTTCGCCGTCCTGCTGCGCGGCGCCGAGATTGACTTCGTGCGTGATGCGGGCGCGATAGTTGCCATGCAGTTTCCTGTAATATCCAGGTGTAACGCCGACAACGGAGATGAGGGGGCACATATCTGACGTACCGTCGGCCCCTCGCGTTTCGGCGTTCGTGACGAGAACGTCGATCAAGCTGTCGTCAATGCCCTCCCAACTGGTGATATCCTCAAGCAGGAGGACGAGCCTTTGTCCGCGCTCGGCCAGTGCGACGCGGATCTGGCGAAACAGAGTTTTTAACCCCTCCGCGGAAACACCAAGGAGGTTCTGAACGGCATCATTTCGACGTCGATTGAAGGCCCCTACAAGCTTCATTGTTGTGGGGATCTTGGCCGCCTGCTCTGCTGCGATTTCTTCGGCGGTCCAGCGCGAGTCACGCAATTCGGCGATATAAAGCCCTTCTTCGATCAGTTTGCGTGCCAACCGCTCGGTCGGACCGGTGACACCACTGTTGAAGACAGCCCCGCAATGGCTTGCCAATTCTTCGATATCAAAGACATTGAAGCTCGCTGACTGTGAATTGCGCTCCGAGCCTTCGTCGTCACCTTTGCCCTCCATGAGGCCAAGGATGCGCGCCGGTCCCTGCCAATTGCGTTTGATGGCTGGGGAATCAATTAGCTCACCGGGAAGAGCCGAACGGCACCATTCGACGTCGTCGAGGGGCGGATCGAAATGATCTGGGTGCAGCGCATTGGCAAGGTTGCTCAGGAGCAGGTTTGCCCGCCCCTTGTCTGTGGCGCGTAACCGCCTGCCCATTTTGTCGAATAGATCCTGGAATTCTGCCGGCAAGCGCTCTCGCATCTGCCGAAGGGCGCCTTCAAGACTGCCGTCGGCACGCTGCAACAAGAGTTTGACGTCATTGCTCCCTGGCCACTTTACGGATAGCCAGCGGATCAGGTGGGACTTCCCTGATCCAGGCTCGCCCTGCACGACGCAGAACGCATGCTTGCGTGCGCTGTCGGATAGGACGTCCAAAAGAGCCGCCTCGTCCCGACCACTGATCTCACCGCCGTGACTTCCCAAAACTTCGAAGTCGGTGATCGGCGAGTGGGTCGCGAGGAAGATGCCTTCATGACCTTCCAAGGCCTCGTTGCTGATAATCGCGGTCGCGTCTTCAACCCGCCAGCAAGCCGTCATGGGAGCGTTCATGTCATGTACCTCCCTTTATTGAAACCGCGAAGAAAGCGCTGATCTTATGTGTGCTGTTGGGGTGCAGACGGTGATTGGAGGAGATATCTCCGAGGACTTCCAGTTCCAATAAGCCTTCGTCGTGCAAGTCCCGAAGGGCCTCTGATAATACAGGCGACAATTGACGGGGATCCGGCGAGAAATTGATACGCCGCGCGCTCTCCGAATACATTCGGCCGCCGTCGATAAAGGGCATTTTCTGTCGCAACAGGCCCAAGAACTCTTCCGCCGCGATTGAAACATTCCGCTCAACTTGAAGCCTCGATATCTCGCGCCGTAAACGTCGGGACATGTCGATCTCAGAGGGAGGGTTTGCTGAAATCTCCTCCATCAACCCCAAAAAGACGAGCCATCGGCGCCAGTATGGCACTTTGACGGAATTCATCCGTCGTTCGTCCTCGTCATTGGCGCCAGAAGGAAGGGCGGCGTCTGCGATGTCGGCAAGTTCTGTGTTTGTCATCTCTAAAATCCAACCCGACGTTTGCCGTTTGGCGGATTCGCACGCCACCCATGCAAAGAGTTCCAGCAGGACGGCGTCCTTCTCCTGCGACGGCAGATTGATCAGATGGTCATAGAGCCAATCCGCAAATTCGTCATAGGTTTCGGCGGTACAAGCCGGATTGAGATGCAACTCCTGCCCGAACAACGAGACAGCGCCCATGCTCGTCGCCGCGCTCAGGACCTGGCTAAACGCGATTGGCTTTTCACCGATCGTCTGATCGTCCTTCAGATATTGCGGGTTAAGCCAGGCGGCTGCATCCTCCCGGGTGATCTTGCCCTCGTGCACCCGGAGAAGGGCAATCAGCGACCAAACCCGATCCGATGTCCCCTGTGTCGACGACAACATGCTCATGCGATGGTTTCCAGTGTTGAAAAGTGGTCAAGCGCATCCTCAAAATAAGGAGCACGAGAGGAGAGTGTCTGGTCCAAGCGACGCCCGTCGAACTCGGTGCTCGGGCTGGTAACAATGATGAAGGGGTCTGGGAGCTGCCCCTCCCCGTGCCATTGCTTGATGATCGCCAGCATGCGCGATGAGAAAGGATCATGCGATCGCAAGAGAACAGCCGTGGCGAGGTCTGGTAGCCCATACGGGTTTCGAACGACGCTGCTATGGGAGAGAACCAGGCCAATCTGTGCATTGGACAAACACAACGCTTGCGCGCAGGCTGCGGAAACCTCGTCGGGCGCCACAACTTGTTCAACGCCGGTCGAAACGAGCTTTTCGATGAGTAATCCCAATCCACTTTCAAATAGCGGGTCTTTGGGGACGATCAGCGTCACGCCCGGCGGAAGTTTTGCAGGCTTGGCGGAATGGTCTTCAGGCCAGATATCCGATTGAATCTGATGAGCGGCGGCAAGCGCTGGCCGCTCACCCCTTGCTCGACATCCAGGGCAGCGACCACACGCTGACAGTTCGTTGACCGGCCGGTCCTGCAGAAGATCAAAGACATCGCGAAGCACGCAGGTGTTTTCCGCATTACGCATGACACGGGTAAACATGGCTACTTCTCTGCCGGCACGAGATTGCTCCGCATCTCGCAGCGCAAACGCACGGTCCCAGATCTCGCCCAGATCATGCGCGAGAAGGCCTGGCTCTCGAATTTCAATGTCCCAGATGAAACGGCCAGGTTCCTGTGAGCACGAAATAACGTCAAGCAACCGCGCACGCTGTAGGAGATTGAGAATGCTCATGTTCCAGCGACGATTGCGATCATTGGAAATCGTTAATCCGAGCCTCATCGCATCGAGGTCGATGGACATCCTGCGTTTGTCTGCAGTCCAACGATAATTGGTGCTCGACTGGATCATCGCTTCCCACCGCGGGGCAGCAACATCGCTGGTGATCCAGGAACTGGTCGCGGTAGATCGAGCGTGGGTTACATCGTCCTTTACGTTGTCTTTGTGCGCATCGGTAAACAAGCAGACCGCGAGGCCTTGTCGCCCGTCCCGGGCTGCCCGACCTGTCTCCTGATAGTAGCGGGCCGGACTATCCGGAAGACAGGCATGCACGACCGATCGAACGTTTGACTTGTCGACGCCCATTCCGAAAGCCGATGTTGCAACGACCACATCGATTTTGTCTGCCGCCCAGTCCAGGACGATTTGGCTTCGCTCAAAATTGGAGGTTACTTCACCGCTGAAGAGCGCGATGCGCTGATATCCGCGGTCTTTCATGCGTCCGAAAAGCTCGGCTGCACTTAAGCGAAGATCGCGGGCTCCCCTTTCGTCCTCCCCCTCATCACCAGCGAGTGTCGTGTAGACGATGAGCGGGCGCGGGGCCCTGTCCAGGACAAAGTCGAGAGCCTGCAAACGCGCCTGGGCATCCTGGTAGCCCTCAATCACGATGTCAAACTCCGAACGAGGTGAGGCCCCATCGACCTCCGCCCATCCTCGCGCCGACGAATAGGAGGCTCGAAGAACGTCGCGCGCTGAAGGCGGCAAAGTCGCAGACAGGAGGATGCATCGCAGATCCTGGTTTCGCGACCTCAGTTCCTCAACGAGACCGGGAAGACGCTGGAAATCGGGGCGGAACGTTCGCCCCCAACTCTCGATGATATGAGCTTCATCGATAAATATGGCTGATAGCTGTGCTTGGAGCGACCCGAGTTTTTCGTCGGGGTCGGTCGCAGCCTCGACCAAATGATCTCGAATGGATCCGAGTGCGATCTCCGGCGAAATAAGAAGAACCGGCACCTCGCCGCGTCGGAATGCGTCAACCAGATCGGCTCGGGCCGCCGCATCCATCCCACCGACAAGAGCGCGGCTTCCTGTCAGACCTGGTATCAGCGAAAGCGTCCGCTCATGGTCCAAAGCCAGCGAAACAGTCGGCGTGATAACGACAACGCAAGACCCCGGGTGTTCTTCCCTCATCCGAGCGGCGTATAATTGGAAGAGCAGGCTCTTTCCGGAGCCTGTCGGCAAGCATACCATCAAAGATGCGCCTTTGGGCATCGTGACGAGGGAGTGAACTGCAGCCTTCTGCCCTTCGGCTCGATAATCCGAATACTGCGTGTGCCTGAGCAAGAGTGCGTCCGGCGGCAGGTGTTCTTGATATCGGCGAAGTGAGACGTCGAGGTCCTGGGCAGCCCAAAAACCATTCGGCGCCCTATCATCCCGCTCGTCGACCAGCCGAACAGCTGTATCGGTTAGCGCAAGACCGAACCGGTTCAATGAATTGAGAATTTCGTCCGTGAACTGCACGGGCAATTCCGCTCGCTCCATCCGACCGCCTTTGAAGCGCACGATCGAGCGAACAAGCGCTAGCTTGTCTGCCGTCGTAAAAGCCCCGGCCAGACATTCTATCAAGCGCGCTATTTGTGAATTCAGCCATTCCCGGCCGTCTAGAGCACCCCCCAGTAACATGCCTCAGAAACCACCTCGGGTTCTCACCTCGATTCGGAGAGTTACACGGTCCAGACGAATTCGAGAATCGTTCGGTTCATTCGCCTCGGCGGAATGTAGGCTGAATGAACATGCGCTCTCCCTACGCGACATCTTGATCATGTTAGCTTGCCTCTGCAAATCATTTACAACCACTGTTGTCACAACCTTGGATTTTCACAAGTAAAACACTAGCCAACCCGCACAAAAAACAGGAATTCGTTATCCTGACGTTCCGTCCTTTTGAAAAAGGCGCTAGGACCTTGAGTTGTCTGGGCGAGACGAAAACCCAATCCGTCAATCTGTCGGATCTCGAGACCGGTTTGGTTGAACTTAATCAAGTGATAACACTACTGGCTGCAAAGATCACGGGCCGCTTACGAGCCTACGATTGATATCGTGACGGAACAGCACCGTCATCAGAAGCATCCTTGAAGGGTCCGATGGAATCGATTTCCGCGATCTTCTGGAATTCACCGAGATATTCCTGGCGATGATGTTTAAGCCAATGGTTGATGCGGTCATTGGCTAGGAGTTTGGCGACGTATCCTCGCGCGACGGTAAGGTGGAGGTTGTCTACGCCGTAGGTCTCTTCAACACTCCGGACTTGGGTTTGTAGTGCGGCCAGTTCCCGCTCCATCCGCGCGATCTGCTGCCCGGACGGCGTTCCGGCGCTTCGACCTGATCTTTTCTTGGGGGCAACAAGTTGGCTGTCTGGTGTGGCAGCGCGTATCGCTCTGGCAAACATGATAGAAAAGTTATGTTGACCGATCATCAAGTCCGCGGCCTCGATTTGTCGAACGGCCGACATCTGCCTCAAAACATCGAAGACAGTCATAGAACACGGCGTATCTTTCAGCATCTCCGCGGCCTCCGGACTAATGCCTTCAAGCAGTCGAAACCGACGGATCACCGACTCTACCTGAAGCCCAAGCGCGTCAGCTATGTCTGCGGAGGAAACTCCACGCTCAATCGCACGCGCGATCATACGATGTTCCTGGATCGGAGCGAGCCGATTTACACGCTTATTATATGTGTAGGTGTCGTCGTCGGTGGCGATCAAACATTCGACCTCGATGATGCCAAGCTCCTTCAAAGCCTCCAATCGCAGATGACCGTCGAGCAGAAACCAGATCCCAGAACTTTTGTTGTCCGCGATGACGACCGGCGCTTCGACCAATCCAATAGCCTTTATTGAGCTTAAAACCTGCGCAAACTTTCTGCTCTCACGGGCGCCATCGGGCAGAGACTTCAGCGGTACGATCGCGGAAATGGCTATGGTTTGGATATCTCGATCAAATGCGAGGTGAATTCGACCGTCGCCGTCGTCACCATGATCACGCCCATCGCTCATCACGGCCTCCGGAGATTCGACTGGAGAGTGCTTTTGGCATGGTTGCCAGTCCCTCCGCTCTCAACAGATTGAGGAAGCTTTCATCCGCGATCAGATCCTTCATCGCCTCGACAATGAAAAGAAGTCGGGTCTGTGTAAAGTCCGATTTCTTGACCAAGAGTCGCTGCTTTTCCGCCTCCCTCTGATAGACCTGCATGAGATCATGCGCGGTCATCCGCTTGCCGGTGCCTTTGCGGCCAAAACGCCCTTGCTGTATTCCCTTTCCCTGAGCCCGCATGCGGACATCGAGAAGCCGCCTGACGGCCGCAAGTTTCTTTCCTCGGAGTTGACCGGCTTCATACGCATCCAGGAGCAAGCTTTGTGCCTCCTCCGTCTCAGCTCGAGATATCTCCATCGCAAGAGTAATCGGGATCAGGCCAGTTTCAACCGCTGCAACGAGGCGTTCCTCACCCTTCTCGAGAAGTGCAGCAATCATGTAGACCCACTGCGCCCCGACACCAATCCGTTTCGCGATTGCAGCGTCGGTGTAGCCTCGTGCGCGCAAGGCACCAATCTCACGCATGAGATCGATCGGCCGCGGGGTGCGGCGAGCAATGTTTTCGACCAGGCTCATCACTAGGCACTTGTTCTCGGTCGCCTCAATCACAACAGCAGGGATCTCACTCTGTCCGAGCATTTGGAAAGCTTCCAATCGGCCCTCCCCGCAAACCAGATCGTACCGTGGTCCACTTGGGCCATCGTGGCGGCTTACAGTGATCGGGCGTTTGAGACCGATGGCTTCGATGTTATTTACGATGTCCCGATGCTGTCGTTTGTTACGAGCACGCGGATTTAGGACTGAGATGCGCGAAATCGGGATCATCTCGATACGATTTGAATGAAGAGCAGACATCACGCAGCCTCCGCGAGATTAACGGGTGAAGCAATCTCATAGAGAATAGCAAGGTCGTCGAAACGATAAGCATCGAGTTGCAGGGCATTGTCTTCTGCCATCCTCAATCTTTTGGCGAGCAGATCTAGCCTTGGGAAAAGATAGTAATCGAAAGGCCTTTGGTTAGTTGAATCCATCCGGACGACAACGGTGATGTCGGGCGCAAGCGACGTGTCAAAACGCAGGTTCCAGCGCAAAAGTCCCGTGGGGGTCTGGAGGCAGCGAGCGATTACGATCGATAGAGTGAATTCCTCGTTGACCGTCAACCGATCGGTTTCGCTGTCCTGCCACGCCTTACTGCCAGACGATTTCAGTTCATCCATCACCTGCTCCAGCACTTCAGGGTGGCGCTTGCGGAGTTCTCCATTGATCTCGATGTACCGGTAGTCTCGATCTGGATTGAAGCCCACGAGATTATAAGCTCGCAAAAGACTTCCAAAACGCGAACTGTACGCGCTGCTCGATGGCATGCCATCACATTCATCTATGACGATACCAGACAAACTTCCCATCCGTTGATACAGGTCTCGCAGAGACTGCAGCATTTCCTCGTCGCTCAAGCGGAATGATCGGGCATTGATAACCGTTCGAGCCGCCTCGAAGAGGGAACGCTCGACGATGGCGTCGAATACGCCGTCAGCCCTGATCCACATGTCGGGATCATTGCGGACATGCCGCTTTTTCAATTTGAAAGACCGTCGGTTCCACACATTGTCGCCGGCATATTTCTCGTTGATCAGGATTTGATGGACTGTCCCTCTTGTCCAGTCGCGCTCCAGGTCGGATTTAATGCCCCGCTCATTCAACTCAGTTGCAATTTCGCTCTCGCTTTCCCCATGATGGACAAATCTGCGATATATCTCGCGGACTAACTCCACCTCTTCGGCCGGCCCCAAAGTGAGGATCACACGGTCAGTCTGAATGCTCTTGTGCTCGCCTCGGTGGAGAATACCTTTCACCTGGCCACGTTCATCAATCAGTGTACGTCGTAAGCCGAAACCAGCTGGACCGCCTTGCCGATACCCCTTTTCGATCAGCCGCCCCTGCCCTGCAAATACCTTCGTAGACAACTCGCGACTATACTCTCCGGCCATAGCCCGCTTGACGCCTTTGACGATGGTCGAGACCGGGCTGCCGTCATTCACAAACTGCTCGGCACAATAGTGAACAGAGATCCCGGCACGCCGACAGATGTATTCGTAATACGCGCTTTCATCAGCGTCCTGGAACCGGCCCCATCGGCTGACATCATAGACCAGTACCATCGTGAAATCAGTTTTGCCGACCTGGACATCGTCAATGAGTTGGCGCAGCGCGTCGCGCCCTTCGATTTTCAGGCCGCTCTTTCCTGAATCCTCGTATGTCCGGACAATTGCGATACCACGCGCCCGCGCATAGTCCCGAATTGCCTCCGATTGGTTTTCGGTGGAATATCGCTGATGATCAGTTGACATACGCACATATTCAGCAGCCCGCGCCGCCTGTGGCTCTGATGGCCTGCCGTTTAAGGTCTCCCGATCCACTGGTTGCCCCTCCTGTAGTTGATCAGCGCGCGTCTGACCCTGAGGCTATCGCGGCGACCAGCACACCAGTTTCTGCAGGCATCCGCATCGCAATCCTAGCGCATGAAGGAGCGGAAGATGTTGCCGAAAAAGGGCAGTAAGTTGCCGATGTGGCCCGGCTTTCTGGGTGACCGAGAGGTCCTTGCCTTCACAGTCGCCGATCTTTTGAAGAAAGAGCATGGCAATAGCCACCGCGCGATCAAGGAGTTGATGCGGCAGACAGGCGCCAGCGAACGAACCGTGAAGCATTGGCTGTCTGGTCAACATGCTCCAGAAGCAATGTTTTTTCTTCGTCTCGTCGTTTCTTCACCCGTCCTGCGAGCGTTCGTGCTCGGTATCATAGAAGGTCCTGCATCCGAACAACCTTCTCCTGCAAACGATCGCATTATTCGTACGTCCTCCGAAGATGCGTATGCCGCTGGTGAAGCCGCTATCGCCTCATTGGCGGCCACCAAACGCCGCAGTGACCCTAATCATGTCCCTGAAAGTGACCCTAAAGATGACCCTGAACCTCCGTCCTTCAATCAACGACAGAAATGGTTTTTAGAGCAAATCAAGGCAGGTGAGCGCCTCAGTGCAAGGGAGATTGTTCTGACATGGCACGTCAGCCTGAAAACCGCGCGCCGGGATATCAGCGTGTTGCTCCATTCGAGATTACTCGAATACATAGGATCGAAGCGAAAAGGCCGATACCGAAAAATATCCCCGCCCTGAGGAACGCGCATTCTTCCGACCTTTGAAATCGGCGCGGAACTCTCCGCATGGCTAAGAAGTCTGGCGGCGTCCTTCCAGGCTACAAAAGTGCATCAACCGAGTTCTGCAATCCGGAATGGCTAGGCGTCCAGATGGGAGGTAATAACGTAGATTAGCGCTTTATTCGTGCACGGACCGCGGATCCGTATCTACGGTGGTGCTGCAATTCGTAAAACTTAAAAGTCATTTTGTGCGCGTATCGCATCGATCTCAGCGCGACCCGTTGTGCCGCCATGTCTATAGGCCTCAATGTACGACAGCCGGTAGGAATTAGAAACCGCGAAGTCGTTGATGTCGCTACGCTGACGTTCACTTCGGATCAACCCGTTCACCGATAGCAACGTCAATGCGTCGGGAATCTTCTTTCGGCTTATCGCGGAATATTCGGTGATTTTGTCATAGCTGAGATCGATGACATTTCGGTTTGTATCGCGGCGAGATACAAACAGCAGATAGAGTTTCAAGGCGTCAAGCTCAGTACGACTGCGCAGGTGCAGGCGTTGGAAAAAGCCGACCTTTCCCGTCGTCGTATAAAGTCCCTTGGCCGGAAGCATCCCCCATCCTCTGACCGACATGTCGAGTTGTAAAAGACTTAGTACGCTTTGCTGAGCCTCCTTCGCAATCAACTCTCGCTCGATCAGAATATCCAGACCCCGAGAAATCTTGGCCCGACTCAAGCCCGAGATCAGGCCAATCTTATCGTAGGTCAATCTGGCCATTCCGAAGCTATCGGTATGGTGCGCGGTCAGGATGTAGCAAACCAATGCGGCCACCTCGTCAGCGCCTCCTCCCCCGTTTGACCAGTTAAACTGCTTGAGGCCCTGATCTTCGATCCAGGCCGTCGGGACGGCAACCCATGTTCGCATCATATCAGCGACCTTTCACGACAGAGAGGATGGCGTAAATTGCGTACACCGCAAGTCCGATGGCCGCGAGGCCAATTACGAATCCTTGGTGCTCGCTCGGGATCTGCAGAAGGGAGAAAACCTGTGTCCAAAAGTCTAACATTTCGAAGCTCCGTAAATCGAAAATTTCCATTTCGAAAAAATAGAGCGTCCGAATCTTTTTATATAGAAACAGTTCCTCCGCAGTCTCGGCTCATTGAAAATGTAAGCGTCTGAATTCACGATATAAAATACACCAGGAGAGTAGTTCAGGCAATCTACAAAGTAGTTCATGAATCCTTCGTCATGAACTATTTGGTACGTCATTGGCGTAGTGCAATTCTGCAGGTCAACGAACGTCTCTGTGAGGATATCATGCAACGAAAAAAAGAACACGACCCCGCAAAGGCTACTAGGCCTGAGGACTTTTCCGATCTCGTCCAACTCCCCCTGAAGCGAGAACTGAGGCCGGAAGACATTCGATCGATCCGCCGATCCGTTGCCAGTTCGTGCAAGGAATTCGAACGTCTCTTTCAGGTGCCGGCAAGGACGATGGAAGCCTATGAACAGGGACGACGCAGACCTGACGCCGCGACCAGAGCTCTCCTGATCGTCATAGCGAAGGAGCCGGAAGCAGCGAAGCGCGCGCTATCGCCTCTCCCGCCTTGGCATTTCCAAACGCCGTAAGTGTCCAACAACTGGGCGGATAATGAGAGAGCTAACTCAGTCGCCAGTTGCGCAAGCTGAAGCTCGGCCCATCATGGCAATGGGTTAGAACGTCAGCGCATTAGGCAAAGTTGCATAGTCGACCGTCGACCGTGTGATCTTATAGACTACCCCGTTCCTCAGCCAGATGTTGCCCGCTACGCACGGGAGGCCGCAGGTGTGCAAAGCATCACCACAGGACATTCGAACCGCCCGTCAGCGCGGTAGCCAAGGCATATGCGATCCACCTAACTCTCTCTTAACCGAGAATACGATCATTGAGCGCGGCATACGCTGGCACGACAAACGTAGGTCGGTTCGGCCGATATAGTTTCCTGAGGCCGTCCCTAAACGTGTCGACGTCGGCCTCGAAGAGATGTGGCATGATATCGACCAATATCGGTAGCCCAGTAATGCGGTCCGCGACAAGATCGCCGATTGCGAGGTGCCTGGAAGACGTGTCGGCCCAACCACCGCGCGCTTCCTTCCAGAAGTGAGTTTGATCAACGATATCCTTGATCCACAGCCATGGCGCCAGTCGCTCCACTCGCTCTTGAGAGATGCCCCACATCGGGAAATAATCTCGCGAGAACACGACCTTGGTGCCATCCTGCAACCTCCAGAAGCCATATGGTAGCCACAGCCGTGATGGAACGAAATCGGGAAGAGGAACGCGTGGTGTGACGACCTCAAAGTCTGCGCGTTCACCGGGACCGGTATCGAAAATCAGATGGGTAGGTCGGCCCGCGCGGCGAAGATAGGCCGGTGTGTTTTCGCCGTAGGCGACATCTTTCACGATCGTCCCAGGCTTGCCGCGACCGGGAGGTCCAAAATGGCGACGCCTCCAAATAGCGGCTCGTAAAGTCAACTGTTCATCGAGTGACCATGACGTCGCGCGAAGCAATCGCGCCTTGCAGACAGCGTATTGAACGTCGGCATAAGGCATCCCTAGCTTGTCTGCGAGATCAAGAATGAAACGCACCGAGCCCTCAATACTGAGATTCGTGCTTGCCTCAGGGCTAACGTGTTGGCTTTTTCCTCCGAGTTCATGCCAATCCCGATAACCAAGCGCCCGTGCAAGCGCCTCCTGCACCTGCGAAAGTTTGGAATCTCTTGCAACTCGTAGAAGGTACTTTGCGGCCTTCTTTGGCCGATCGATATCATGAAACTGGATTCGCATAGAACCACTCCGGCGGCGCTATTCATGGCGGGTCCACTTGGCCGGCGCACCTGTAAGAGAGGTTCGTCGCGTTGCGTATCAGTTCCTGCCCGCAGGCTTCGCCAATGTGGACGGCATGGCCGGATATTCCATAGTCTGGACGCTAAGTGATTCGGCGCCGTCTGCCAATAAACCGGGGGCATGATGAAAATCGGGTACAGCAATCTTCTCGGCGAGCATTTACAGGCCGATCAACTGATCCATAGGGATTGCGAGCCGTTTCAGATTGTCTGCCCCGCATGTCGAGAGCCGATCTTCAAGGTGGAGCGAAACGGGGCCGGTGATGGCATCCACTATCTGTCGCATTATGCTGCCGCGAAGTCGTTCCAGGATGATTGTGAATTACGCGTTTCGCGCTTGGCGACCGAATTCATGTCCAAGGGCAACCAGTCCTCACGCGATCAACGGTTGCAATATTTTCTGCAAGTCCTCAGGGATCTCGTGGCGCAAGACAAGATCTACAAGGGTTCTCCCCAAAAAGCCCAAACGCTGCTGAACCACTCAAAAGCCATTGGCTGGCTTCGCCTTCAACACTATGAGATGGCGAGGAAGTTTGGCCGGTCGCAAGCTGACTTTGGGGAGGCAGTCGCCGGGTACATAAAAGATCTCGCAAGCCAGGGCGCTATTCTGGACACCGCCTTTGCTGCGACCGTCCAGGAGCGCATCTCCTTCGATATCTGGCAATCGCTAACAAGTCCGATTGCCCGGTCAAACTACGAGTTTCTATTCAATCATGGCTACGTGAAGCTATTGACGAGATTGGAAGCGGCAAAGGATGGCCGTGCAACTCCTGAAGGCCAATCACAAATGTACCGACACCTCGCGGGCCTGGTCAGTGCCAGCAGGAAAGGTGGAATGCAGATGATCGCCGACATGGCTCATTTTGAAGTCGGTCCTCCATTCGCCCTCGAAGGGATGACACTGCTGGGAAAGGCAATGGCCGAGATAACCCATGAGATGATCGGGACATTGGTCGCTTTGCCCTATTTCGATATTCTCAAGGCAAAAGCCCTGAAGGCATAGTCCAATGCTGTATCGATGTTTCGCGGAGCAACTTGTGAGGGATACGCGTTACACACCGTCCCCGATGTCCGCCTCGGCTTCATCAGCGCTGTCCGCCATAGTATACGGCTCTTCTATTGCGGACTCACCCTCCTGCCTAAGCAATCCGGCATCCGTTAGAGCTTCCACGTCCGGAAGGTCCCTCAGCGTATCCATACCAAAGGCGGAAAGGAAATGCGGCGTGGTCACATAGGTGTAAGGCGCCCCAGGTGTTGGGCTACGCGGCCCCGCCGCAATGAAACCAGCTCCGCGCAGATTGCCGATCGTGTCGCGACTGACCTCCTTCCCGAAGATCTTTGACAGTTCGCCGCGGGTGATAGGCTGGAAATATCCGACCGCCACCAGCACCATAGCCTCAAACTCCGAGAGCGCCGCCGCACCTCCCCTCGTCGGCGCAGAGGACGCGCGGATCGTGTCGGCAAATCGTGGCCGCGTTCGGTGCTGCCAGCCACCGGCGACCGACACAAGTTCATAGGGCCGATCCCGTAGTTCCTCGATCAGATCATCGATCAGCAGGTCAATGCTGCAATCCCGACCGACGACGCGCGCCAAAGTTTCACGGCTGACCGGCTCCGCCGAGGCAAAGATGACAGCTTCGGCCCGCATCATCCATTCCCGCCAACGCATTTCTGTCGGCAGATCTTCCAGCTCCCGATCGATCAGACGTTCGTCTGCGGATGGTGCTCTCCGGCGCAATGGCTTGCTTGCGGGTGATCCGGCCATGGTCATAACCCGAAAATTCGAAATGACGAGCGACCGGAAAGCTCACGCACCGCGTCGTAAGCCTCGAGCCGCTCAAACAAGCGGGACGCTGCCCAGCGCGACAGCTGGCCTCCGGGTGACGTCGCTGAGACGGCATCCTCATCCAGCAACTTCCGAATGACGGGTTCGGCCCCTTTTGTCCGAAGCTTTGGAGTCACGGCAACTAACCGTGCGGCGCGGCGATCAATCTCCGCGGCAGAGCGGAGCGCTGCCTCGACGCCATCGACCAGGGTCAGGCAGATTGCCTTCGGATAGGCCGGCTCACCCGGTCGTACGCGACCCCGCCCACCGATCGTTCGGAATGCCGAGCCAAACCGTGCGGTCAGCAGCAGCGGTACTGGCTTTGGCCATTTCAGCTTCAGCGCCAGCACCACGTCCGCCAAGCCGAGAGAAAGAACTTCGGCGTCTGGGCGAAGGGTCGCGATCTCCGATATCAGATCGGCCACAGCGAGGGGTGCCGCGCGCCCGGACTGGATCGCCGTATCGATGAGATCGGTGGTTGAAGCAAGGTCGTCGTTCCATCGGATTGACAACAATGTCGCCAGTTCTTCCACGAGCGGGGTGCCCGGCGTCCGAGATTGTCGGGCCAGCAATCGTGTGGCCAAAAGCAGCCTTCCGGCCGGCCCCGGATCTCCGTCTGCGGGCGTCAAAAGAACGGCGTCGCGCAGCGCATCCTCTTCCTCATTCCGGCCGAGCATCCGAGCGGCGACAGCGGCCGATTTAAGGGCCAGACGATCCCGCCAACAACCGATCCACGGTGGGTCAGCGCGAATCAGATCGTCAAGCGATTTCAGTGCGATACCGGCCGCGAAGACCGCGTCGCGCTCATCGACGTTGCGTCCGCGCGCCACCGCCCAGCCCGGCAGGTGCGCGGACCATGTGGGTGATGGAGCTTGCGCTATCGTGATCGAATCCATGCTTCGCAACATAGTTCAGCTGCGCGGTTTTATCCACAAATATTACGCCTAACCGCACGGCCTGTCCCAAACAAATGATGTCCGATAATCTTGCATTATCGGACGTTCTCGTCATTGTAGAGAAATGGCCCAAATCATCGAGCACAACACCAAAAATCACGTCGAGGAGACCTCAGCGCCGTCTCTCAGCACGGCGGCTGGGCGTGATGTTTCCGCGCCGGAGGTGTCAGGCGCAAGCCCCCTCCCCTCTCTCGCCGGCGGTGGCGAGACACCTGCTCATCTTGCCAGCCTCGCCGATCGCGCTCGTGGCTATGTCCAGGCGGCCAGTTCCGCCAACACGCGCAAGGCCTACGCGGCCGACTGGAAGCATTTTTCGGCGTGGTGCAGGCGCTCCAATCTGGCCCCCCTGCCCCCGCATCCGCAAACCGTCGGACTTTACATCACAGCCTGCGCTTCCGGCACAGTTGAACGGGGTGCAAAAGCGAACTCTGTCTCGACCATCGAACGCCGCCTCTCCTCACTCTCCTGGAACTATGCCCAGCGTGGCCTCTCGCTCGATCGCAAGGACCGGCATATCGCCACCGTGATGGCCGGCATCCGCAACAGCCACGCCAAGCCACCTGTCCAGAAGGAAGCGGTCATGGCTGAGGATATCATTGCCATGGTCGAAACGCTCGATCGCGGCTCCCTGCGCGGCCTGCGTGATCGGGCCATGTTGCTCATCGGCTTTGCTGGCGGCCTTCGGCGCTCCGAGATCGTCGGCCTCGACCTGAAGGCCGACCAGACTGAGGACGGTCGTGGTTGGATCGAGATCCTCGACAAGGGTATGATTATTACGCTGCGTGGTAAAACCGGATGGCGAGAGGTCGAGGTCGGTCGCGGCTCGGCCGATGCGACCTGCCCGGTCGCCGCAATCGAGACCTGGATCAAGTTCGCCAAGCTGGCTCATGGCCCTCTGTTTCGCCGGGTCACCGGGCAAGGGAAAGCTATCGGGTCGGAGCGGCTGAATGACAAGGAGGTCGCTCGGCTGGTGAAAAGGGCTGCAATGGCCGCCGGCGTTCGCGGCGACCTCAGCGAGATTGAGCGCGCCTTCAAATTCTCCGGCCATTCCCTTCGTGCGGGATTGGCGTCTTCCGCTGAAGTCGACGAGCGTTACGTCCAGAAACAGCTTGGCCATGCTTCAGCCGAGATGACCCGTCGCTATCAGCGACGACGTGATCGCTTCCGTGTGAATTTGACCAAGGCATCAGGACTATAAGTCGGTCCCTCCCCTGCTCCAGAGTGAAATCGTAAGGCGAGATGCCAGTGCCGAATTTCTCGCTTAGCGCTTGAAGAAATCAGAAGCCGAAAGCCACATTAGTGATGAGATCGCTAAGAACGTGATCGTATTGCTCCGCACCACAGTCTCCTTCTTGTCGGCAGAGCGCTCGGTTGAAGATGCGGGAGTATCGCGCTCGGGTGATAGTAAGACAAAATCATGATTACTCTGCCTCGACAGAAGGCTGCATCAAACACATCAGTTCCCCGAGATCATAACCTACCAATATCTGTTCTTCCAAAAGACCAAGCAAGAGTGCCACGAAAGCGATAGGCCCATTATGGTGGGAAACGGGTACGGAGTAGTATTCAGGTACGAGTCCCCGAATATCTTCGCCCGCTGCATCCTCCGCAACCAAGGCGTGGTAGTCAGGATGAGACTCGACCATATCAAGTGTGCTGCGGTGATGGACCATCAAAGCTCGTCTGACCGCGGTATCATTAACTCTTCTGATCAAAAACTCCTTATCCAGCGTTACTAATGCGTCTGGCTTAATTTCACCGCCCCCGTATCGATTGTGATCTAGACGTTCTTGCAACGGCACTCTCGCTGTCACTTTCGTTCCATAGAGCTTGCTGCCACGGTACGCCACTACCATCGTAAAAGGCCCATGTGGCCTCCGATCTCCTTGTCTCCACTTCGCCCTGGCCATGGTCGACAAGTGAGACACGGCAGGTATCTCTTCCAACTTCGAGAGGGCGTCAGCCAGTGTTTGCTCGGTCAACACCGATTTTGCCTCCACTACACCGTAAACATCGTCGTAAGGAATTAGCCTGGTACCCGATTCTTCATCGAGACAAAGGTTTGGAGAATTGTCTTTCCTGAAAATTATCACATCAAACTCAGACGTGACATCTGCAATGATCCTGTCGTTATCCCACCGCGTGTAAACAATGTAACCTCGCGATACGCCGTACTTCCCAGGCAGCATCTCTCGTAGAAATTTTCTAATCTGCCCTTCCCTTGGACGACCTGTGTTATCTGGCCGCCGGTGCAGCGCGCCACGCGCAAACGCTAACTCGAAATCTTTCGCAATGATTCCCGTTAAATCGGTAAGTTTTGGCTTCACCAGACACTCCAAATGGACATTTAGGCGACGAACTCGCCGTTGCATCAAAACTTCTTTATTGTGAACATCAAGACACTCCGCGCAGCGAACCTTCCCGCCCGGAAGTTAGATTTCGGCCAGAAACTCGGAAAGCGATTTTCCCGTTTTTGAGAACAATTCTGGAAACTCTTCATCAAGACAATAATGCTGTCGAGAATGCTTCGCCCGCGCAGAAGGAACGGCAGGGTCATCTTGATGATTGAGCTCCAAAAGCTTCCACCAGCGCACCTTAAGCGGCCTCGATGACCTCTTTGGTCTTATTCAGCCGTTTTACATGGGATGGCGTCCTGAGATTATCTTGGCTCCCGATTCGGATCTTCACCTCTTTCGCTAATGAAAGGGTTTAATACAACCGAGAAATCCTTAATCGTATCCTGCACCGCTACATGTCCGGAGCTACTAAATGCTGTTCAACTTTAGAGATTTTACAATAGCTCTTGAGGCCGCCTGGGATCTGTCAGCCGCCGTGTCGCTTCCTCCTACTGCACCAGCGCTCCGCGACGAGGAAGACCAACTAAACACGATTGTGAGAAGCGCTATCTCGGACGATAGTAGCTCATTCAAAGCGGCGGATCTGCGCAAGCTCATTCGTTATATCGCCCTATCAGATGTTCTCAACGGCCGAGATGGTGAGCTGGTCCTTGTTCTAGAGAAGCTCACTGGGCATTTTTCCGTTAGCGCAGGTCTCGCGTCTCCCGTACAAAAGGACTGGCGCATCGCTCTTGCGGCAGGTCGACGGCTTTTGGCGTTGAACGACTTTAAAGTAGCCGACGTCAAAACAGACAACATGATCAAGGGGCTCGGTCGTCTCTTAGCCGGTGGCCACAACTTCGTTTTGGATGACAGAGGCATAGACCCGACCTCTGATGGCTTTTCGACAGCCTCGACACTCATTTTTCAATATCTTCAAGCAGCAGGTCGAGAAAACGCCTTCGCGTTCCTAGAGGGCTTGGCGCGGCTGGTTAACTTGTACGAGTTCGATCAGGTCCTTTATTCTCGGAACCCGGCCAATCAGCCTCGTGAAGCTTCCATCCCGTTTGGATTTCTTTGGCAACTTGCGGCTCGCGTAGAAGATCGGGCGCCTACAGTGCCCGACCACAATACTGTCATGCATAACGCGGTGGCGATTTCCAGGGACCTCGTTGCAATGACAGCGGTGGAGAGCTACGGGCAATTTTGGGCCCTGAATGTGTCCACCAACGATCTGGACAGATGGCTCGCTGACGCGACGCTAAACGACCACCTTTTCTCTCTTCAGCAGTGGACGCCTTATATCACTCCACTCATCCTACGCCATTTTTTTGGTACCGATCACGACGAGAAGCTCCGACGTGAACTGGGTTGGGGGGTGGAGGACGCAGCGATCTTGGCAGAAATAATTCTGACCAAGGCAAGAACCAGTCCTGGATATCTGACTTCCAGTGATGTCCAGCGAGCCATTCCCTTCGAAGTGTCGAAGGCGTTGTCGCGCGACCTCACACACCAGGCGCCCTCGCCAAACGCAAACTATCTAACCCCCTTCTCGGCTACGCAGGCAGATCTTATGTTCCGTCCGTTCTCGTCGTGCGCAAGTTCTGGCCAATTTTTTATTCCAACTCGGTCGGCTTGCGGCCCTGCTTTCTATGAGGCGGTAGTTGCCGGATTTCGCAAAGTCTTTCCGGATGAGATCAGCAACATGACTGGCGATGGTTTGGAAAGAGCAACTGGAGCGATTTTAAAGTTTCGGGGGCTAAACCCGACTATCGAGGCAAAAAAATATCACATGAACGGCATTGACGGGGAATGTGATCTTGTCCTCGAGGACGACCAAACGATTATCTTCATCGAATGCAAAGCAAAGCCAATCACTAGAGCGGCGATGTCCGGCGAAATGGGCGATCCGACCCTTCTCTATCTGGAGGGGATCGTCGCTTCACAGACCCAGGCTCTGCAGCACGAAACGATCTTAGAAGAACACAATCGCATTGAATTCGAAGACCACCTCGTTCTTGAACGCAAAGGGAGGAAAATTATTCGTCTTTCCATGACCCTTTTTGACTATGGCACTCTGCAGGATCGGTTTGTGTTCTCGCATCTGTCGGCAGCGCTGACTAATAGTGAGCTCGTATCGACCTCTTCCCGCTCAAAGAAGAGAGTGAAAAAAGCGAACGACATCCTTGATAAGCTGCGGTCTAGTCTTGGTATCGAAAAGGACATGAGTGAAGAAGCAGCGCGCAACGTGTGGATCAGGTCGCTTCCGACGGCATCTCTCTCCATCGGCCAATTAGCCGCAATTCTCGTCGCAGAGGACAATGTGAGCAAGCTTGCACGTGTCATTTCCCGACCCGCTTCATTCGCTACCGGAAGCGTTCTTAAAGAGTATCACTTTTTAAAGAAGCAACAATTGATCTGATCCGACGTTCTCCACCCTCTACGACATCATCACTAAAGAGCCGTGTACCGTTAAGATTCACTTTGAAATGCATCTCATTTGATAGCTCAATCTTCGTTGTCCTATCCCGAGTGACTCTGACACTACGCTCTAGACGGGATTGCTCTTAACGCATCTTCATCGCGATAGGCCGAAAAGTTGTCAGCCGGAAACTTCGGCCTTTATATCGGAATATCAATTGTTTACGGCATTTGCACCTACATAGCCGTGATTAGGCCGAGAGCTTTGGCGTGATACTGTTTGCTCGGAGCAAGGCGAAAAGCATGGGGCCAAGGGAAAACTCCCCTCGCCGCGCCTTAGCCGTGAGATCGCGAAGGTATCCACCGGCCGAATTGATATGGCCAGCCCGTTCGTAGATGCAGCTGATTGCAATTGCCGCCCCCGCCTGGCCCATCGCCTCGCAAGCTTCCTCGTAGGCCGACGGGCTGACCCCAAGCATTGATCGAATTGTGACTGCGGCGGACATCAGCTCGCGCCAGCTCCCAACCGTCCCCCCGGCCCCAAAATTCCCAATCTCAGGGCAAGCGCGGAGCACCATGGATAATGGGAAGACCTCCGGCTCGTCTTTCCGGCGTCTCTCACGATTTTGCTCAGTTCTCTCGCCCTGCTTCTTTTCGAAGCGAGGTTCAAGTTCATTGCAAGATTCGGTATTTGAATTCTGTATGTGGCGCCCAAATGCGATGTCATTGCCATCGTTTTTTTGAACTTCTTCCTTTGTTTCCAACATCCTTGCGACTTCCTCGTGCAAGAGCGTCATCTCTTCCAGGCTGGAAGTCAGGTCATGAATAGTTGGGCGGCGAGAAAAACGGCCTACAATCTCAATGAAGCAGTTCTCAGCAGCTCGCCAATCGCCCGGAAGGCCCTCCTCGATACCGACGGTAATGAGCTTGCGCACATCACGACGCACGATGGTCAGACGATCCTTAGCCATACGGAATTGGCGCTGCTCTCTTGCGACGTCCTGCGCAAGTGCTGCGAACTCGGCAGCTCTGGCAAGCAGCGGTGCCAAACTGAATCCGTAAGCGTCGGCAATGTCACCCTCTTCGTCTTTGCGCGCATAGCGCTTCCCATTCGGGCTATCTTTCCTGAAGACGATCCCGGCGTCTACGAGTGCTGCGAGGTTCTTGCGAAGCGTTGTCCCGGCAATCCCGTTGGCCCTGGCCGACAGCTGGGCGTTCGACGGAAAAACGATAAGGTTCTTGTCACCGCTGAGTTCCGTCGAAGGGAAAAAAGACAACAGCGCGTTCAAAACGGCAAGCGCGCGATCCTGCAGACCTAGCCGCGTCCTCGCGTCACCAACGTCTCGGAAGACGCGCCACTTATCGACAGCGCTCGTCATTGCCGCGCGCTCCGTCTCCTGCTGCCGTTTCACCAAGGCAAGCGTCATCGATCGCCGCCCAAACGGCGTCGTTATATATCCCGTCTCCATGTCCTTCACCTTTCAAAAGGCAAAGAAAAGGCTACGCCGGAACGGCGCTGACTCTTGACTGTGATTCCGGGAAGTGCGATTCTCTAAGCGACCAAACTGAGAGAGGCCTTCTGGAACACCGTTTCGGAGGGCTTTTTCTTTGCTCTAACGATCCTTTCCACGTTTCATCGCATCTACCGCTTCGCGCTTTTGTAGGAAGCGTAGATTTCTGGCAGCATCGATAGAAGGTAGTCGCCGAATTCCGGCGCCGCTTTCTTGTCGATCATCAGCGTCAGTGTCTTCTTGTCCTGGCGGAAACTCGCAGCTTTGACGCCGTCTTCAGCCTGCCATACTTCGGCAGCAACGGCTTTTGCCTTCTTTGTTTTCTTCTGAGCGACGGCTTCGAACACGCGAGCGAAGCGCTCGTCCGAAGGCAAGGCCTTGATAGCGCCGTCCAGCAGAAGCTCGCGGGCGCAGTCCACTGCACCTTCCGCGTTCAACCGCGATGATAACTCATACCAACGATCACGCCCTGTCTTCGGTGTCGGGCCGATCAGCCGGATGATGTCGGCCGGCAATTGCGTTGCGGCTTGGATCAAGCGCGAAAGGTTGCTTTTGTCGACCGCAAGTGCGGCCATGATGACGTGCCGTTGAATGCCGCCCGCTTCAAGCTGCGCTGCATAGAGAGCGCGCTCGATAAAGGACAGATCTTGGCGTGCGCTGTTCTCCTGACCTTGGGCGAGAACCAGTTCGTCGTCGGTCAGATTTCTGACGGCGGCCTTGATCTTCAGGCCTGCGGCTTTCACTGCCCGCAAACGTCTGCGACCATAGGCGATTTGGTACCTTCCATCGGCAGATGGATGGGGCCGCACGAGAATTGGAACCTGCTGGCCGTTCTCTCGAATGTTGCGTGCAAACTCCTCGAATTGGCTGTCGTCCTCGTCAAGGCGATCGGTAATTGCCGGCGCATCGATAAGATCCGGATCCAACTCAGCCAAAGACTGCGACTTCAACGCCTCAATCGACCGAGACACGGCACCAATGGCACCGCGAGGCGCATACTGGGGAGGAGGGGCCTCATGATTGGCGGCTTCCTGATCGTCCCTTGTCGATTGTGTCGAGACCTTGAGGTCGGAAAGAAGATGCTTTCTAGCCATCTTTTTCGTCTCCTGCGCCGGAATAACCAGTTGATCGAAATGCGAAAAGTGGGCGGGAATTCGAAAAGTTTCCGGCTGGCAACTTTCTGCGCCGCAAGGTCATCTTGATTTGCGTGACGGCCATCATTTTCTGCCCCACGCTGTTTGGATCAATTGCTCGATTTCGCTGTTGACGTTGTCGAGCGATTCCATTGCGCGATCATAGGTCGCTCTCGTGAACTGGTCTCGGCTGACTTCGTACAGGGTCTGTTTGGTAATTCCGGCATCCGAAATCGCGGTGCTTTTTAGCATCGGGTGATTCAGGACATGGTCGCCAAACATGGTCCGCATAAACGAAACCATTTGGTTCTGCGGACCATCACCCGGCTCATAGCGGGTCACGAGGTAGCGCATCCAGTCGTAGTTCATGCTGCCGCCGGCGTCCGCGACAACACTCAGAAGTTCTGATGTCATCAGGAGGAACTGGCACATGGACATGACGTCCAGCATTTGCGGATGAACGGTGACGAGAACGGCCGTCGCCGCGCAAAGCGCCGAAATGGTGAGGAACCCCAACTGTGGGGGGCAATCGACGACCACGACATCGTAATCGTCCGCGACAGATGCAATCGCGTCATCCATCCGGGTGAAGAAGATGTTCTTGCGATCGTTCGAACTGAGCACCTTCGCGGTGTCATGCTCGAACTCCATCAGCTCAAGATTGCCTGGAACCAGATCAAGATTAGTGAAGTAGGTCTTCTTGATGACGTCTTTTAGCGGGCGTCGTTCGTTATCGTATCTCACAGCGCCATAAAGGGTCTCGTTGTCCTTGACGTCGAACTCCGGCTGGAAACCGTGGAGCGCGGACATACTGGCCTGAGGATCGAGATCAATCGCCAGGACGCGATAGCCGTTGAGCGCGAGATACTGGGCGAGGTGGGCGGCCGTGGTGGTTTTTCCACTTCCGCCTTTGAAGTTGACCGCAGTGATAACCTGCAGGTGCTCACGCCCGGAGCGCCGCGGGGAATAACGACGATCACCTTTTCCGTTCTCATCCAGATACTCACGGAGCGCCTGAATGGTCTCAACAGTGTATGAGCGGCGGTTGTTATTGCCAATCTCTGGCTGCGGACCCTTTCCCTCGATCGACAAATGGCGGAGATAGCCGTCGTTCACCCCGATCAGCTTTGCCGCCTCAGTCGACGAGAATGAACGAAGCGTTTTACGCGCCTCGGGGGGATAGAGCTTCACGCGATGCTCGTGCAACGCGCCCGAGAGATCTCGCGCATGCGCCGCTATCAGTTTATGGATAGCCTTCTGAAGCTGGGCGGGATTCTCCACGACGTCCTCTCGTACACACGGTAAATTTCGTAAACACACCTTTTTGCCGTCGATAGGTCAACCTATTCCGGATCGTTTTGCAAGATATTTAAAGTTAATCAAAGGTTAACGAGCGGTGGCGCCGAAGCCCTCCACGGCTAACAAAACACCGATTCAAGCTTTTGTGACAGTAAGTTAGCACGAACCGGCTGGAGCTCAGGAAATCGACCTCACTAACACATTTGCTAGTGAATAAGCCCGCTAAGGCCGCCCGATTCCGCGTGCCGACGAGCGGAGCGGTAGAATCAGTCGCTAACACTTTTGATAGTAGATCGCGGTTTCAACACGTCGCAAACCTCCTCGGGCGACCACCCCAAAGAGGATTTTTGTCGATGAACCCACGTAGTCCCGAACAGGTCAGGCTTTCCCACGACCAAACCGCTCTTCTGTCTTAGAGGAGGGGCCGCAGTGAACCACTCTCGATCTCTCCCTCGACTTATCCGGAAGCTTCAGGAAGCGCTGGGCGACCAGATCTGCACGGCGCTCGACGACCCAAGTGTGGTCGAAGTGATGCTGAACCCGGACGGAAAGCTGTTCATCGAACGGCTGGGGCACGGCATAGCCACTGCTGGGGAAATGACGTCGGGCGCGGCCGAAATCGTCATCGGCAGTGTGGCGCATGTTCTCGATTCGGAAGTCGATGACACCAGGCCGATCGTGTCCGGCGAATTGCCGATCGGCGGCCACCGCTTCGAAGGTCTGCTGCCGCCCGTCGTTTCATCCCCATCCTTCACCATTCGACGTCGCGCATCGCAGCTCATTCCGCTGGACGAGTATGTCGCGAAGAAGATCATGACATCAGAGCAGGCGTCGGTGATCCGCAACGCGGTTCAGTCCCGGCTGAACATCGTCGTTTCCGGCGGCACGGGCTCGGGTAAGACGACGCTCGCCAATGCGATCATCGCCGAGATCGTAGAGCACGCTCCGGAAGACCGATTGGTCATTCTGGAAGACACAGCCGAGATCCGCTGCGCGGCCACCAACTCGATCGCCCTTCACACGAGTGACGCGATCGACATGTCACGGCTCCTGAAGAGCACAATGCGGCTTCGGCCCGACCGCATCATCGTGGGCGAGGTTCGCGACGGCGCGGCCCTCACGCTCCTAAAGGCATGGAACACCGGCCACCCCGGCGGCCTTTGCACGATCCATTCAAACACGGCGAAGTCGGCGCTGCAGCGGCTGGAGCAGCTGACGGCCGAGGCCAGCCAGCAGCCGATGAACAGCGTCATCGGTGATGCCGTCGATCTCATCATCTCAATCGAGCGAACCCCGAAGGGCCGTCGTGTGACGGACATTCTGCATGTCACGCGTTTTGCCTGCGGCCAGTACCAGACTGAATCCTATGGAGAGGAGCCCCGGAATGCGGCTTAACGGAATGATCACAACGCGCGTTGGATTTGCACTTCTGGCTCTCGCCTTCGCCACGCCGGCTTTGGCCAGCTCGGGCGGAAGCCTGCCTTGGGAAGGCCCCCTCCAGCAGATCCAGCAATCGATCACCGGGCCGGTCGCCGGCTATATCGCGCTTGCGGCCGTCGCCATCGCCGGCGGCATGCTGATCTTCGGCGGCGAGCTCAACGATTTCGCGCGGCGGCTGATGTACGTCGTGCTGGTTGCCGGCATCCTTCTCGGTGCCACCACGATTGTCGGCCTTTTCGGCGCGACCGGCGCATCGATTGGTATCGAGCTGCAGGCGCAAGACCGATCGCCCGAGAGGGGAGGGGAGGCGGCCAATGTCTAGGCCGCAGTCCAACCTTCAGCGCAACCGGATCCACCGTGCTTTGTCGCGGCCAAACCTGCTGATGGGCGCCGACCGTGAACTCGTCCTGATCACCGGCCTTGCAGCAGTGATCCTGATATTCGTCGTGCTGACGGTCTATTCCGCCGTTCTCGGCGTCGCGATCTGGATCTTCATCGTTGGATTGCTGCGGATCATAGCGAAGTCCGACCCGCTGATGCGGCGCGTCTATATACGCCACATCTCTTACAGGTCCCATTACAAACCGACCAGCGCGCCCTGGCGCCGCTACTGAGGAGGCTGACATGGTTGCCCTCAAGCGCTTCCGCACGACCGGACCATCCTTTGCCGATCTGGTCCCCTATGCCGGCCTGATCGACAACGGCGTCATGCTCCTGAAAGATGGTAGCCTGATGGCCGGCTGGTATTTCGCCGGTCCGGATTCGGAAAGTGCGACCGATCTCGAGCGCAACGAGCTTGCCCGACAGATCAATGCCGTGCTGGCGCGTATGGGATCGGGCTGGATCATCCAGGTCGAGGCCGTGCGCGTACCCACGGTTGACTATCCAGAGCAGGACCGATCGCACTTCCCTGATCCGGTCACGCGCGCCATCGATGATGAGCGGCGTGCTCACTTCGCCCGTGAACAAGGGCATTTCGAGAGCAAGCACGTGATCATTCTGACCTACCGGCCGCTGGAATCGAAACGGTCGTCCTTGAGCAAGTACATCTATTCCGACGAGGAGAGCCGCAAGCGTTCCTATGCCGACACAGTCCTGTTCATTTTCAAGAACGCGATCCGGGAGATCGAGCAATATCTCGGAAACACGTTGTCGATCCGGCGCATGCAGACCGTCGAGACGGCTGAACGGGGAGGGGAGAGGGTCGGTCGCTACGACGAGCTGCTGCAGTTTGTCCGCTTCTGCATCACAGGCGAGAACCATCCGGTCCGGCTGCCAGATGTGCCGATGTACCTCGACTGGGTGGCTACTGCCGAGCTCGAGCATGGCCTGACCCCGCGCGTCGAGAGCCGCTTTCTTGGTGTCGTCGCAATCGATGGACTGCCGGCCGAAAGCTGGCCCGGCATCCTTAACAGCCTCGATCTGATGCCGCTCACCTATCGCTGGTCGTCACGCTTTATCTTCCTCGACGCCGAGGAAGCGCGCCAGAAGCTCGAAAGGACCCGCAAGAAATGGCAGCAGAAGGTGCGGCCCTTCTTCGATCAGCTCTTCCAAACCCAGTCCCGATCGGTCGACCAGGATGCCATGACCATGGTGGGCGAAACCGAAGACGCAATCGCTCAGGCTTCGTCCCAACTGGTAGCCTACGGCTACTACACACCCGTCATCATCCTCTTCGACGAAGACCGGGAAGCACTGCAGGAAAAGGCGGAGGCGGTGCGCCGGCTGATCCAGGCCGAAGGATTTGGCGCCCGCATCGAGACGCTGAATGCGACAGACGCCTATCTCGGCAGCCTGCCGGGCAACTGGTATTGCAACATCCGCGAACCGCTGATCAATACCAACAATCTCTCGGATCTGGTCCCGCTGAATTCCGTCTGGTCGGGAAGCCCGGTCGCACCTTGCCCATTCTATCCGCCAAACTCGCCGCCGCTGATGCAGGTCGCGAGTGGATCGACGCCATTCCGCCTCAACCTGCATGTCGATGACGTCGGTCATACCCTGATCTTCGGCCCGACCGGTTCAGGCAAATCGACCTTGCTGGCGCTGATCGCGGCACAGTTCCGACGCTACGAATACGCCCAGATCTTCGCATTCGATAAGGGGCGATCGATGCAACCTCTGACGCTCGCTGCTGGCGGCGATCACTATGAGATCGGCGGCGACAGGCACTCGGAAGGGGGAGGGGAGGGGTCACCACTCGCCTTCTGCCCGCTATCCGAACTTTCGACGGACGAGGACCGGGCCTGGGCATCCGAATGGATCGAGACGCTCGTTTCCATCCAGGGGGTGACGGTCACGCCCGATCACCGCAATGCCATCTCGCGCCAGATCATGCTGATGGCTTTGTCAAATGCCCGTTCGCTCTCGGACTTCGTCTCCGGCGTCCAGATGCGCGAAATCAAGGACGCCCTGCATCATTACACGGTGGACGGTCCGATGGGTCATCTGCTCGATGCCGAACAGGACGGTCTGTCGCTGCGTGCGTTCCAGACATTTGAGGTGGAACAGCTGATGAATATGGGCGAACGCAACCTCGTGCCGGTTCTCACCTATCTCTTTCGCCGGATCGAAAAGCGGCTCGATGGATCGCCGAGCCTGATCCTTCTCGACGAGGCATGGCTGATGCTCGGGCATCCCGTGTTTCGTGACAAGATCCGCGAATGGCTGAAGGTGCTACGCAAGGCGAACTGCGCCGTCGTGCTGGCAACGCAGTCGATTTCGGATGCCGAGCGCTCCGGCATTATCGACGTGCTGAAGGAATCCTGCCCGACGAAGATCTGCCTTCCGAATGGCGCGGCGCGCGAGACCGGCACACGAGAATTTTACGAGCGCATCGGCTTCAACGAACGCCAGATCGAGATCGTCGCGACGGCTACGCCGAAGCGGGAATATTACGTGGCCACTCCGGATGGCCGGCGACTGTTCGACATGTCGCTCGGACCGGTGGCGCTGAGCTTCGTCGGCGCGTCGGGCAAGGAAGATCTCAAGCAGATCGATCGGCTGCGCGACGAACATGGTGCCGCATGGCCGGCACACTGGCTTCACATGAGAGGAGTGAACGATGTCCTATCGTCAGACCACGCGTAAACGGCTGGCATTCTTTTCCGCAACCGTTCTCGGCTTCGTGTCGGTTTCCCCGGCGAATGCGGGAACAGCGACAGGAGCTGCGACCGAGTGGACGCAACTCCTGAACAATGGCGAGCTGATTTCGCTCGTCGGTCAGTCCGGCGAGCAGATCCAGAACCAGATCACGCAAATCACCCAGCTTGCCGAGCAGATCCAGAACCAGCTCAATATCTATAAAAACATGCTGCAGAACACCGCGCAGTTGCCGAGCCACGTCTGGGGCGAGATCGAGGGCGACCTCAATAAGCTGACCGGCGTGGTGAAGCAGGCACAAGGGATTTCGTTCTCGATGGGCAATGCGGACGATATCCTGAAGCAGCGTTTCAAAAGCTATGCCGACCTGAAGACGAACCTCCCGAGCGGCGACAGCTTCTCCACCACCTATCAAAGCTGGTCCGATACCAACCGGGATACGATTGCCGGCACGCTATCGGCCGCCGGGCTGACCGCTGATCAGTTCGACAGCGAAGAGAGCACGATGAAGCAGCTTCGTTCGATGTCGGAATCCGCCGACGGACAGATGAAGGCCCTCCAGGTTGGTCACGAGATTGCCGCTCAGCAGGTCGGCCAGATGCAGAAGCTGCGCGGCCTCGTCTCCCAGCAGATGACGATGATGGGCACTTGGCTGCAGACAGAGCAGACCGACAAGGATCTGGCACAGGCCAGGCGAGAGGAATTCTTCAAATCGACGGCGCCGTCGACCTCAGGCGGCGAGGGGATGAAAATCGAATGGTGAAGATGAAACTGATCCTGACTTTGCTCGTGGGCATTATCGCCCTTGGAGCCGCCTCGACCTGGATCTTCCTTTCCGATCACAGGGCCGCCGAGCAACGCCGCTCCGATTTCTTTGCAACGCCAAAGCAGTTTCCGACATCAGGCGGGCAGAAGATGAGGCCAGAGTGGTGATCGGCTCCAAGGACATTGCCGGTAGCGTTTTTTCGGTTTCTCTTGTGACGATCGCGACCCTCGTCGCAACGCATCAGCCTGCGCTCGCGCAGGAAGGATCCGTGCTGACGTTACTACAGAACCAGATCTCGACTTCCGCCAAGGGGTGGGAGACCACCGTTATGAATGCCGCCAGATCGCTGTTCTGGATACTCGCGACAATCGAGATTGCGATCGCCGCCGTCTGGCTTGCCCTGCAGGCGGCATCGCTCGACAGCTGGTTCGCGGAGATCGTCCGACGCATCATGTTCGTCGGCTTCTTTCTTTTCGTCATGACGCAGGGGCCGACCTTCGCGAAGGCCGTCGTTGACAGCCTGTTCCAGCTTGGCGCCGGCGGAGGAACAGCATCTCCCGCCGACGTTTTCAATGCCGGGCTCTCAGTCGCATCGAAAATGTCGGAAAAGGCGCAGTTCGGTGTGTTTGAGGACAATGCGCTGGCGATCGCAGCCGTCTTTGCCATGATCGTTACGGTAATCGCCTTTTCGCTGGTCGCGGCGATCTTCGTCTCGGTGATGGTCGAAATGTATATCGGCCTTCTGGCCGGTATGATCATGCTTGGCCTCGGCGGCTCCTCCTATACCAAGGATTTTGCCGTCCGCTATCTCGTCTATGCCTTCTCGGTCGGCATGAAGCTGATGGCTTTGGTGATGATCTCCCGCATCGGATCGGAGGTCCTGATCGGGCTCGCCAACGAGCCGGAGATCGGCGACCAGTTCCAGACAGCCCTTGCCATCGCCGGCATCGCCGTTGTGGTTTTCATAATCTCCATCTACGTCCCGAACATCATGCAGGGCGTTGTGCAAGGCGCTTCCGTGTCTGGCGGCATGGAGGCGCTCCGCCATGGCGGACAGGCGGCATCCTTTGCGGCGGGCGCCGGCTTTCTCGCAACTGGAGCGATGGGGGTCGGCTTCGCCGCTGGGCAGGCGGCTCGGGCAGCCGGTTCGTCGGCCGGCGGCGCAGTGCTCAAGGGGATGGCCGAGGGTGTCGGCTCTGTTGGCAGAGCCGCGGGTTCGGCCGCCAAGGAGAAGGTGATCGGCTCCCCTGGCGCCTATGCCGGCTCCGTCCTCGGTTTGGCGAACGCCAAGCTCGACCAGAGCCAGTCCGGCCGCGGCACACCGCCGCCGCCACCTGAGCGAAACGATAAGTAAATTTCAGAAATGGATAGATCGATGGCGGCAAACCGCGCACCGGAAAACCCTTATCTTGCCGCGCGCCAGGAATGGTCCGAGCGCTATGGCACCTATGTGAAGGCGGCAGCCGCTTGGCGCATCGTCGGCATTCTCGGCTTGACCATGGCGGTCATCGGCTTTGGCTACGCGCTCTATCTCAGCTCACAGGTCAAGCTCGTCCCGTACATCATCGAGGTCGACAAGCTTGGCAATGCCGTCAATGCCGGCTTCCCCCAGCAGATCGAATATGCAGACGCTCGCGTGGTCCGCGCGACGCTTGGAAACTTCGTCACGACCTTCCGCAGCATCACGCCGGATGCGGTCGTCCAGAAGCAGTATATCGACCGGACTTATGCACTGCTCAGGACCTCCGATCCGTCGACGGAGAAGATCAATTCATGGTTCCGCGCAAACTCGCCTTTCGAAAAGGCCAAGTCCGCGACCGTCGCCATCGAGGTCAACAATATCGTCGCCTTGTCGAACCAGACCTATCAGATCGACTGGACGGAATACGAGCGCGACCGGAAGGGCAAGGAAATGGGCACGCGACGGTTTCGAGGGATCGCGACCGTCGCGCTAACCGCACCGCAGGACGAGGCAACGATCCGGCTTAATCCGATCGGCCTTTACGTTCGCGATTTCGATTGGACGGCACAGCTTTAAAAGCAGGGGATTTCATATGCAAAGGACGACTTTCTTGACAGCCACCGTCTGGCTGTCGGTGGTATCGCTTGCCGCAGCGGCCGACATGCAAAGTATGAACTACAAGGAGGCGAAAGGTACCGGCCTGTCGCAGAACTGGCGTGGATCGACTGGCCTTGTCACACGCGGTGCAGACGGGAAGGTGATCTTCCTATTTGGCGAAACGCAACCGTCTGTCGTCTGCTCGCCGCTGCAGGTATGCGATATCGAACTCCAGGGCGGCGAGATCGTCCGTGACGTGCTTGTCGGCGATACCGTTCGCTGGAAAGTCGAACCTGCCACATCGGGGGCGGCAAACGGCCAGGCGATCCATCTTGTGGTCAAGCCGGCGGAGCCCGGATTGGTGACCTCCATGGTCGTCACCACATCTCGCCGGACCTATCATATCCAGCTGAAATCGCACCCGACCCAGTATATGGCTCGCGTCGGTTTCGAATATCCCGAAGACGTCTCGACCAAGCTGGCGGACATCAATTCCCGGCTTGAGACAGGCGGCGGTGTCGGCGGTTCTCCCGACCGCCTGAACTTCGCCTATTCGGTGAGCGGCGGTGCGTCGTGGAAGCCAAAGCGCGTCTATTCGGATGGGCAGAAGACCTACATCCAGTTCCCGCGCTCGATCAACGGCCAGGACGCGCCTGTCCTTTTCGTCGTCTCTGGGGGCCAGAACCGTATCGTCAACTATCGCATGAAGAACGATATGATGATCGTCGACTATGCCGTCGATAAGGCCATCCTTGTCTCCGGGGTTGGCTGGCGTCAGCAGAAAGTCACCATCAGAAGGGGAGGGTGATCATGCGTATGCGCTATTTGCTCCTCACCGCGACGTTGCTGATGTCTGGGTGCCAGACCGGCGAGGACGGTCTGGTTGTCAGCTCGACACCGGTGGAGATTTCCAGCGCTGCGGCGAGTGCGATCGCCGGCGATCTGGCGAGCCGCTTGGCCGAGCAGGTGCCGCCGGCGACAACGACCGTCCGGATGGAAGCCGACGGATCGGACTTCGCGGTTGCCCTTGAGGCCGCAATGAAGGGATGGGGCTACACAGTTGTGCCGGATGCCGGAACAAAGGACAGCAAGTCGATCAAACTGGGCTATTCGCTTCAGGGCATCGATGGCCAGCTGCTTGCGCAGGTCTCGACACCGGCAATTGCCCTCGGCCGTGCCTACACCGCCTCGAGCACAGGTGCCGTGCCGGCGAGCCCACTCTCCATTATGCAACGGAATTAGGAGGCGCATCGTGGTTCAGTCGCTGCAACTCGGCACGTCCAGTCATGGTGGTGGAGAAGGTGGCATGCGTCGCCTGAACCGGCTACCGATCATCGCGGCGATCGTCTTTATCGTCCTGTTCATCGGCGTTGTCGTCATCGGTCTCTCGTGGCGCGGCCTGTCGTTCAACAGAGGCAATGACCTCGATAGCGCTTCTACATCCCCGGCAACGTCGTTCGGCGACCAGCTGAAGCGCGGTATCGGCGACGGCATCATCGGCGACCCGCAGGATCGCGAGGTCTTTCAGCCCGCGCCAAGTCCTCCAGCATCCCCGCCGCCCGAAACCAGACCGCAGACTGCAGTAGGGCCAGCGACCAGTGATAGGCCACAACGCAATACGCCGATGGAATCGGAAGACGAATGGAAGGCGCGGCTAAAGCGCGAACAGGACGAGCAGGTCCTCCGGGAGAAAAATCGTCAGCGCATGGCGCGCTTGCAGGCGCAGGCCACGGCGCTCGACTCGCCGCTTAAGGTCGATGTTTCCGAGGTGCAGCGAGATGGCAAAGCCTCGGCGGCCGGCAACCCGCCAGCCAGCTCAGGCTCAGGCGGGTCGGATCTCTATGCTGCGGCCATGAAAGCGGGGCTGCAGGGACAGAATGCAGATCCAAACGGACAGGCGTCGAAGGAGGATTTCTTCAACCAGGACATCAAGGATCTGGGTTACCTGCCAAATCAGGTCGTCCCGCAGATGTCAAAATACGAGCTGAAGCGTGGATCGGTCATCCCGGCGACATTGATCACTGGACTGAATTCCGACCTTCCAGGCCGGATTTCGGCGCAGATCAGCCAGAACGTCTACGACAGCGCCACCGGCTATCGCCTCCTCATTCCGCAAGGTGCAAAGCTGTTCGGCCGATACGATTCGAAAGTGTCGTTCGGGCAGGAACGGGTTATGGTCGTCTGGACCGACCTCATTTTCCCGAATGGATCGACGTTGCAGATTGGCGGGATGGCCGGCACGGATGCCGAGGGCTATGGCGGCTTCAAGGACAAGGTCGATCGACACCTGTGGCGGACCTTCGGGTCGGCGGCCCTGATCGCGGTGATTGGGACGGGGATCGACATGTCGATGCCGCAGAGTTCGACGTTGGCGACACAGGACACCGCCTCTGACGCAGCACGGCGAAATTTCGCCGAGACGTTCGGAAGGGCAGCGGAGCAGACCATCTCCAAAAATCTCAATGTCCAGCCGACGATCCGTATTCGGCCGGGATACAAGTTCAATGTCCTCGTTGACCAGGATATTATCTTCCCTAGTGAGCAACGTCTAAACTAAGCGGGACCTATGAGAAAAATAGGTCCTTCAGCGGGATCAGCGCGGCTCCGATGGCGGCAGGATCACCACTAACACGGCTCAAGATCTTGACGGGTTCAACAGCTGAGATGCCAGTGCGCCAGAACCTTTTAGAACTAGGGGCTGCTATCAGCATTTCGCCCAGCTCCCTCGGCAGCTCTCCGCCAAAAACGATAGCTGCTGGATCAAACACAGCCCACATCGCATCAATCGCGCGGTTGAGGAAGGGAGTTACTTCTTCGACCCAGCGATCGACCCCGGGCCAAGCTGGGTCAAACCTCTGACGCAGATCTTCCATGTTAGAGACGTCTACGCCGTTTGCGCGCAAGCGCTTGATCAACTCGCCCAACGCAGGCCGGTGGGCGACCTCATCCAACGTATAGACTCGACTGATTTCGCCAGCGTTTCCATATGAACCGAATATCGGCTTCCCGTCGATGATAACCCCTGCACCAAAGCCGTAATTGAAGGACAGGTAGCCGAAGGTCGGATATTGGAGCCCCGCGCCAACCACGGACTCACCGACGGCGCCGGTGGTGGCATTGTTCTCGGTCCAAACCGGCGTCTCAAACAGGGATTCAAGTTCGCTCTCGATATTGACCAGTGACCAATCCTGCAACGGTTCAGGGGTGACAAAGTAGCCGTGCGGTGGGACGAAGTAGCCGGACATTGCGCAACCGAGCCCGACGAGGCTGGATCGCGGAATGCCGAGTACTCGCATTGCGGCTAACGTTCGCTCTTTCAGCACTATGAGCGTCGATGCTCGCTGGCCTGGGTGTACGGGCAAGACTTCGTAGTGAACAACGTCGCATCGAAAATTGCAGATGCAAAGAGACGCGCTGTCCGTATTGACCGAAAGGCCAACAGAGTACGCCGCTGCTGGGTTCAATTCTAAACCCTTACTTGGCTTCCCACGGCCTTCGATGACTGTTTCACCCAAAGTGAGGAAATTCTGCTCAAGGAGGCCATCCACAATTCTATGAACTGATGGCTGTGTCAGGTTTGTAAACCCGGTGATTGCCGAGCGTTTGACGCCGCAGTTTCTGCGCACGATCTCGATGATCATCTGCTCGTTCGGCGATAGGCGAGATTGTTGCCTGTTCGGTTTGGCTGCCATGGAATGCTTTTGTGTCTCTCGCTCAGTCAAAGAAAATGAGTTGTCGACACCTTCGCCATGCTCAAGCGTCGATGTCAACTGGAGGTGGTCGGACATTTTTATGCGTGACGCATCCATAGTTGGCATGCTGTCCAATGACCATAGGCGCCGTGAAGGGACAGCTTAGAATATTGCAATTATCTCATAGAGTTATGCGGGCCATCGCCTGTCATAAAATTTTCATTTGCTTTTTCGCAAAACAGCTTATTATCATACACAACGTATAAAAAAGAATGCACGGACTTAGGGAGGTTGACGTGAGCGTTTTGACCGTGACGGACGCGAGGATAAAATTCGGCAGTTATGAAGCGCTGAAAGGTATCTCGCTGTCGGTACAGCAAGGACAGTTGGTAACACTGCTCGGCCCCTCGGGCTGCGGGAAGACAACACTCCTCAGAAGCATCGCCGGATTTACGCCGCTAAACTCGGGATCGATTGAGATCGACGGGAAGGACATGCGTAATGTCCCACCAGAGCGCCGCGACACCGCGATGTGTTTTCAGTCATATGCGTTGTTCCCGCATTTGTCCGTATACGAGAACATTGCCTTCGGTCTGCGCCAGAAGGGTACACCGAAGGATCAGCTGAATGAGCGTGTCCGCACTTCGGCGGCGCAGGTTTCCCTGGACAGCCAATTGGAAAAGCTTCCGGGGCAACTCTCCGGCGGCCAACAGCAGCGTGTTGCCTTGGCGCGAGCGCTTGCTGTCAGGCCAGGTGTGATTCTGTTCGACGAACCACTTTCTAACCTAGACGCCAGACTACGCGACCAAGTGAGATTTGAAATCAGGCAATTGCAGAAGGCCCACGGGTTCACCGCAGTCTACGTCACACATGACCAGGCAGAAGCTTTGGCCATGTCCGATCTCGTCGTCGTGATGAATGGTGGCCAGATTGAGCAGGCAGGCACGCCCTATGAGGTGTATTACAAGCCAGTCAATCGCTTCGTCGCAGATTTCGTGGGTACCGCGAACATCATGCCCGTTCGCGTGCTCAGCCGCAACGAACCGGAAGGTACATATCGCGTCAGCAGCCCCTTCGGAGAGCTATCTGTCGCTTCAGACGAGCCTCCGATAGGAGACGTCGTCTACGCCATGTGGCGTCCTGAAGATGCTAATCTAAACGTTGGCGCTGCTTCTCCCCAGGTCACCAACACGGTCGATTTCCAGGTCGAGGCAGAAAGCTTCTTGGGGAACCTAACCGATCTCACGATCCGCCCATTAAATTGTGAGCGATCATATCGGATCCAGTCTCTTGGTAGGGCAAGCATTCGCGAGAACGGAAACGGCCAGTTTTCGATTGAACCGGGTAAAATCCGCTTTCTCCGGGAGATTGCACAATGAATTCCCGCTCGACCCTCCAGGCCTATGCCCTCCTTATCCCCGGTCTCGGGCTGATCGTAGTATTTACAGGCGTAGTCATCGGGATGGCGATCTCGCAATCCGTCGGCTATCTCAATTTCTCAGGTCCAAGCGGCTTCTCTTTGCGCTTCTGGCAGTCGACAGTTGCAGATCCGCAATTGTGGCGCGCGTTTTGGTATTCGGCCCGGGTCTCAGTCATCAGTGCAATCCTCGCCGTTGCACTCGCTTATCCCCTGGCTCTTTGGCTGCGACGTCCGTTTCCCGGATCCGGAATTATCAGCGCGCTTTTGAAAGCCCCTCTGCTCGTCCACGGTCTCGTCGCCGCATTCCTCTTCATAAACTTCATTTCGTTTCAGGGGTTCTTCAATCTCGCACTCGTCAAACTTGGTATCATTGCTCGGCCGATGCGGCTGCAAAACGATGCGTACGGCATAGGCGTAATCTTCCTTCAAGTCTGGAAGCAGATGCCTTTCGCGCTTCTTGTTCTCACAGGAGCTGTCCAAGCGATTGGAGAAGATATCCTAAACGCTGCTCGAGACCTTGGCGCCGGCAGCATTGATCGCTTCCGGAAGGTCATTGTCCCGCTGACCATCCGCTCCCTGCAAGCAGCTCTTATCCTCATTTTCATTGGTGCTGCAGGGGACTTTTCGTTCCAGGTGGTAGCGGGTCCGACAAGCGTGAATTCGATGGCCCAATTTATGCTGCGTGCGCAAGAGAGCGGCAATGACGGCTGGAACATCGCTGCGGTTGTCGCCGTCTTGCTGATGCTACTGTCTTTGATTGGAGCTGTTGTTCTGGCGGGAGCTTCTCAGCTTGCCGCTCGTTTGGGGAGGGCGTGACGATGGCCTATTCCCAGACGCAATCTTCTTCGTGGTTGAACCGTACACTCGTCTTGGTGCTTCTCGTTATCGGAGCTCTCTGGCTACTAATACCGTTCGTCCTCGCAGCACTTTGGTCACTCGTCGATGTGAACCATCCCTGGGCATATCCCGCGATGTTCCCACCTGTTCTGTCGTTCTCGCGATGGGCCGAAGTGTGGAACACCACCGCATTGCCTCAAGCGATGATGAACAGCTACACGCTTGCTCCCTGTGTCGCGCTTTTTGCCGTCTTATTCGCCTTGCCAACCGCTTACTCCTTCGGACGTTTGGATTTTCCCGGCAAGTCCGCAATGCAAATCCTGACACTCTTGCCACTTGTACTACCGGGGTTTGTCGTCGCGATCTTTTTCTCGTCACTCCTGATCAAGCTCGGAATCTATTCGCGCTTCGGTGGGATCCTTATCGGCCACACCGTGATGTTCCTTCCCTACGCGATCAGGATCCTCAGTGTATCATTTGGCCTGATACGCCAGGACCTCATAGACGCGGCAAGAGACATGGGAGCGTCGCCTCTTGCGGTCTTTCGGACCGCCTACCTGCCTATTTTACGGCCAGGTCTTCTCGCAGCATTCATCATCGTCTTCATTCTGTCGATTGAGGAATTCGCGATCTCCTACGTCATCGGAGCGCCGGACTTCACGACGGTTCCCACGATCCTCTATTCTTATCTCGGATACAATTTCATACGACCGAACGCTGCGGTCGTTTCCCTGATCCTCGTCGTCCCAAACGTTTTCCTCATGCTGCTGGTCGAACGCTTCCTAGGGAGCTCAAACCCGGCCGCGATCACGGGCAAGGGATGATGTCGATGCCTGCATACGCCAATCAAAACGCACCCTTTAGGAAACACACCATGATGAAGAAGCTTGCTGCACTGAGCGTAGCGGCTATCGCGCTGGCGATGCCCGTTCACGCCCAAGAACTGAAGTCGATGTCTTGGGATCAAGTCGTTGCCCAGGCAAAAAAGGAAGGCCAAGTAAATTGGTTCCAGTGGTACTTTCAGGACCGCTTCCGCACCCAAGTCAAAGCCTTCGAAGCCGAAACCGGAATCAAGGTTACCATTCCAGATGGTAGCCACGATGCGAACATAAGCAAACTGCTCGCGGAGAAAGATCGGTCTGCAGGTGATATTGACGTTATCTCGCTGTCCGGCGGCGATCTTACAAAGCTAAATTCCGAACAGCTCTTTTTTGGGCCGGTGAAAGACACTATCCCGAATGGCTCCAAGCTTCGCTACACGATCGAAGGTGGCGACAGCAAGGGCTACGCACCGGCCTTCTGGGGCAATCAGTCCGTGATCGCGTACAATCCAGATCGCATCAAGGAAGCGGACCTACCCCGCACATTGGAGCAGTTTTCTACATTTCTGAAAGCAAATCCAAATGAAATCGGCTTCAACGCGGCCAAGGCTGGCGGCGGCTCCGGACCGGCTCTAATCGAAGCCGTCACAAGGGGCATCGTTAAGGACGTTGATTACGCCTCTGGCGCATCCTCACCGGAAATCCTGAAGAAGCTTTCGCCCGCATGGGACTGGTTCAGGGCTCGGAAGGACCAATTCATTATCACGGCCTCAAACGCTGACAGCATTTCGCGCCTTACAGCGGGCGAATTCATGATGGTCGCCTCGTGGGAAGACTTTGTTGCCGGGCTCCAGAAAAAGGGCGAAGTCCCCAAAACCATCAAGGTCTACGTCCCGGATTTTGGCATGCCTGGAGGCGGAAATGTTGTCGCTATTCCAGCCAATGCCAAGAACAAGGCAGCAGCTCTCGTCTTTATCAACTGGTTGACCAGCGGAAAAACGCAGACTGAGCTTAGCCGCGAATTTGGCTCAGCCCCGCAGAATCCGGACGCCGACACAAGTTCAGCATTGGTGTCAGCAAGTGACCGAAGCAAGAGCTTCACCTGGGCCCCCAAACCTCTGGGCGATGATCTCAATGCTCAATTCGTAGAAAACGTAACCCTCAAGTAGCCTCCCGTCTTGAGGGTCGGCGAGGGGTCATTCGCTTATAGGACCCCTCGCCATCCCACTTCAAAGGAAAATAAATGTCTCAAGTTCACTCGCAATCTCTGTCCGCGAACACAGTGCGCAACCTTGTCGTTCCCGAACCCATTATCGCGCATCGCGGCGCGCCCCAGCTCGCACCGGAAAATACGCTGCCCGCGATGAGGGCCGCCGTCGAGAAGGGCGCCAAATGGGTCGAAATCGATGTGAAACTCACCAAAGATTTGAAGCCGGTCATTCTCCATGACGACAAGGTCGATAGAACAACAAACGGTCAAGGCTTTTTGGCTGGAATGACACTAGAGGAAGTTCGCCGACTGGATGCCCGGGCATCCTTCGGCGAGGAATTCGCCGGTATCCAGATCCCAACATTTGAAGAATTGCTCGAGACCGTCCTGGAGCTCGACGTAGGTCTACAGGTGGAATTGAAGCCTACACCCGGCGATGATCTGGATACTGCCGAGGTGTCGCTGCAAGTGCTGAAGGACATGTGGCCGCGAAACCGAGATCGCCTCTTCATCACCAGTTTCTCGATCCAATCAATCCATGCAGCGGCACGTCTGCTGCCAGACGTCCCTCGCGCATTCGCGGTTATCGTTCCGCCTCGCGACCCAGTCGCACTTCTGAATGAGACGAAGTGCCAGGTGCTACACGTCCTCCAAGAACTACTGAGCGATGACGCTGCTAAGATCCTCGCTGATAGCGGCGTCGAATATGCCGTAGCGGTCGTCAACGATCGGGAGCGGGCCGAATACTTCCTGAGGAACGGTGCGCAGTCGATCTCGACCGACATCCCGGACCTTCTTACGCGCTGAGGGCAAAGATGACAGAAATCGCAAATCGACTGGCGCTGGTAAACAATATCATCGTCGAGGCAAGTAAACGCGCGCTTGAATTCTTTGATGAGCGAGATCGCTTTGTCTTGGAGGAGAAGAAAGCGAATGAGTTCGTATCAGAGGCCGACCGGCAGGTTGAGCTTTTGATCCGCGATCGGCTTGCAAACGCTGTCCCAGACGATCACGTCATGGGCGAAGAGATGGGCGGCGAAGGCTCTAATGCCTTTTGGTCCATTGATCCGATCGACGGAACAGCTAACTTTCTGAGAGGAACGCCACTTTGGGGCGTCTCGATAGGTTTCGTAGAAAATGGCCGCTCGACAGTTGGTGCAATTGCTTACCCTTCTCTCGGCGTGACACTAAGCGCTGCGGCTGGCTACGGCATCTACAAGGATGGCAAGCCCTTTGACCGAAAGGTACATTTTCCATCGGTCCGCGTTGCCGCCGTCGGTGAGAGCCCTCGCTGGTCTATTGAAGGAATCTCCGAGATTGAGCTGGCTCTCCGCAAAGCTGGATGGGGAGTGGCGGAGTATCGATGTGCAACTATTGGGCTCGGTTTTGCGGCACTGGGTTTCACGGATGGCTACATCGAGAAAAACACCAGCATCTGGGACATTGCCGCGGGTTCGGTGATCTGCTCGGAAGCAGGACTTAAGGTCATATCTGCCGGAACCTATGAGGTTGCCAGCCAAAACATCGTAGCGGCAACCGAGGAAGTGCATCAGATCGTGGGTGCCTACTTCTGACGACCCGAGTGTCCGCCAAATCATCAACCTGAAATCAGAAAATCACAATCGGAGGAGCACCGGCTTTGACACGCGAAAATTCAACGAGCTTGCTGGACGTCGAGCGTCCATCGCGCCAATACCCTCGAGGTGTAGGCACCAAGTTCACCGCGGATGGCGCTGTCATGCCGTTTCCCGGCAACACGATCATCTGCCATCTGCCGGGCGACAGCCCGCTCAAGCCTGGGCTCTTGGATCTCTACAAAACCCTTGAGGAAGGCGAGCACCGTCACCTATACACCCTCCTCCCGCCTGAAAGCTGGCATATGACGGTGTTCGAGGGCGTGGTTGATGCCAAGCGCGAAATCGGCTTTTGGCCAGATGATCTCCAGCCCAATATCCCCCTCGATGAATGCACCAGCCACTTCGCACAGAAATTGGACCGTTTCGACTTGGAGGGTCTTGAAGTTATCGGAATGGATGTGACCGGATGGCTTCCGTTGGTCGATGGGATCGGCCTGACACTCACGTCAAAGCAGTTGGCTCAGGAAACAGAGTTGCGAAGACTTCGCGATCGACTGTCGGACGCACTGCAGTTGCGAAATCCTGAGCACGACCACTATGTGTTTCATCTGAGCATTGCCTATTTGCTGAAAAAGCTGACGCCAGCGCAAAGCGAGGCGCTGGCCGCCACGCTCCAGCATGCTCTCGCCAGTCTTCCTTCTGGTTTTATGCTCAGGGCGCCCGAGTTCTGCGAATTTGACGACATGTTCGAATTTCGCCGTAAATTTTATCTTCGGACGGCGGTTTGATGAGCCATCGATGACATCTCTCCATCGCGCCGACTGATCTCATTTTGCCGGAGGTACACTCGTTGTACTCTACAGTCGTCATGATAAATCTGTTCGGTGCTGTGGCACTCCTGCTCTTCGGCCTCACGCAGGTCAAGGACGGCGTGTCACAGGCCTTTGGCGCGCGACTCCGCACCGGGCTCGCGACCGGCACGGCAAGCGGCCACCGATCCTTCCTCTCCGGCTTCGTCGCCACGGTCGCATTGCAGAGCTCAACCGCGACCGCCATGATGACAGCCTCCTTTGTCGAGCGCGATCTCATCAAGCCGCGCATGGCGCAGATCGTCCTGCTCGGCGCCAATGTCGGAACGGCCGTCACCGCCTGGATCGTCGCGACCGGCATCGAATGGCTGTCGCCGTTGCTGATCCTCGTCGGTATTATTCTCTACCGCGGCACGTCCACGACCCGTCGCGGTGGCGGCGCGGCGATGATCGGCATTGGCCTGATGCTGCTGTCGCTACATCTCCTCTCCGCCGCCACCGAACCGATGCGCAGCTCGCCAGCGCTGGCAGCCTTCATTGGGCTGCTCGACAATGCCTGGCCGGTGGCGCTTATCTTCTCGGCCGTCATCGCCTTCATCTCGTCCTCCAGCCTTGCCGTCGTCGTGTTGATCCTGTCGTTGGCCTCTGCCGGCGTGCTGTCGCCGGAACTCGTCATCGTGCTGGTGCTCGGCGCTAATCTCGGCGGCGCCGTGCCGCCCGTCGGCGCCACCCTTCCCGGTCCGGCCTCCGCCCGGCGCGTCACGCTCGGCAACCTGATTGTCCGCTCGATCGGCTGCCTGCTGGCGCTTCCGGCCGCAGGCTACGGCGCTGATCTGTTGCAACTCCTGCCCTTCGGTCCCGCCAAGCTGCCGGTCGATGCCCACCTCGGCTTCAACCTGATCCTCGCCGCCGTCGCCTGGCCCTTCTCCACGCTGCTCTCGAAATTCACAGCCCGCCTGATCCCGGACGACAGCGAACCGGACACCGGCCCTCGCTACCTCGACATGCAGGAACTCTCCACCCCGGTCGTGGCGCTCGCCAGCGCTACACGCGAGGTTCTTGGCGTCGGCGACCTGATCGAGCGCATGCTGATGCGCGCCTCCGAAGCCTTCGAGAAGAACGATCTCGCGCGATTGGCCGAGCTTCCCGGCCTGGAAAAGCGCGTCGACAGCCTCCAGCAGGAGGTAAAAGTCTATCTCTCCAAGCTCGGCCGCGGCGGCTTGACCGACGACGACGCCCGCCGCTCGATCACCATCATCGACTATGCCATCAACCTCGAACATATCGGCGACATCATCGAGAAAGGACTGCTGGAGCAGATCGGCAAGAAGGCATCACTCGGCCTGAAATTCTCCCAGGACGGCTATACCGAGCTCCGAAAGCTTTTCGACCTGACGATCGACAATCTGCGTATCGCCCAGACGATCTTCGTCACCCGCGACTTCAATCTCGCCAAACAAATGATGGAGCTGAAGGTCGAAGTTCGGCGAATGGAGAAAGAATCGGCGGCTCAACATCTGGAGCGATTGCGAGACGGCCGTGCCGACAGTCTCCAGACCAGCTCGCTGCATCTCGACATGCTGCGCGACCTGAAGCGGATCAATGCCCACATCGTCTCTGTCGCTCATCCGATCCTCGATGAGAATGGGCTCCTGATCGAAAGCCGATTGAAGGATGCGGGGTAAGATCAGAGTGAAGCGAGATAGAAACAAAGACAATCCGCCACGGACGCAATATGCAGCTCTATGTGTGCGGCAGCGCCAGGCCATCCCCGAAATCCTGCTCATCACCAGCCGCGATACCGGTCGTTGGGTTATCCCGAAAGGTTGGCCGATGAAGAAGCGGAAGCCACACCAGGTCGCCCAACAGGAGGCACTGGAAGAGGCCGGCATTGTCGGACAGGCCGCCAAACGCAGCTTCGGCTCCTATCAATACGAAAAGCGCCTATCTGGCGGTGACGCTGTGACATGCATCGTGAAGGTCCACCTTTTATCTGTCTCCGATACCGTGGCAGAGTTTGCAGAACGGGGCCAACGACAGATGACGTGGATGGCCCCGCGTGACGCCGCCAAGCAGGTAAAGGAGCCGCAATTGAAGGAAATTATGGAACGCCTCGCCGACGAATTCGAGGCCGTGAACTGTCACGCCTCAACGCTGCGGTGAAGATATTAGGTATTTGCAATTCTTATGGTTGACCGCTGGATTCCCGTCTGGCATTGACCGACAATACGACTCTCAGTCGCATATATTTTCACGCATCGGTAAGCGTGCATTCGTTTCACAATAGACGGAGGCATGAATTGAATCAGTGGTTTGAGCACCTGGTCGAGCAGATTTCGCTCGTTGCAGATGAGGTGGCGGCTAACGACGTTCTGGCAAAGCTGACACTGACTGCGGGTTTCAGGAATTTCGCTTACGTCAGCCTCCAGCCTGGTACATACAACGTCATCTCCAACTATCCGGACCCATGGAAGGCCAGGTATATCGAGAAGGCCTATGTCAGCGTCGATCCCGTGATGAAGGGATTGAGACAGCGCACGAGCGTGTTCCACTGGGCTCCGCCCGTTGGCAGGGTGTCAAAGGAGAGGCGACAGTTTTTTGCAGAGGCGGCGGAGTTCGGCATTCGCTCGGGCATCTCCGTACCGATCAATGCCGGTTTCGGGCATACGGCAGTCTTCACCCTCAGTTCTGATGACGCCGAATTTGCGGAAACCCAGACTGTTGACCCGGTTCAGGCTGCCGGAGCGTTCGGGCAGGTCCATGCCCGGCTCGACGCGATGCATATGATGCCGAAGCTGCGCACGCCAATCAGGCTGAAGCCTGACGAGCTCACTTGCCTCAAATGGTCCGCTGAAGGGAAGTCGATGAAGGCAATCGCCACAATCGAAGACACGAGCTATGCGAACGTCTGCTTTCATCTGCGAAACGCCAAGCAGGCTTTGGGAGCAAGCACCCTTCCTCAGGCGACATCTATCGCAACAGCGCTTGGCCTCGTGTGATCAGTGTGATGTCTCGCCGGGCACATCAGGGATGTAGCCCAGAATGTCCAGAAGCGTCGAGACGACTGTTTGCTGCGCATGCATTGCGATCATCGCTGCCACATATGCGCGCTCGACCTCGTCCTTGCCTTCGCCGTTAGCCGAACTCAGATTTGCGTCGAGGATTGATGCCTCGTCGCGCAAACGCCGATGCTTCCGAATCTCCTCAACAGTGAACCGCTCCACCTCAGCCTGTGACCGGCCGTTCATAAGTCCAATTAGTGGCGTCAGAACAACCTTGTTGTTTGACAACTCCGCCTCCCTTTCGTTGGCGCCGTATCGGCGCCAACCGCAACAATACCTCGCGGTGCGCCCCCGCAAAGCTATCCTTTGACCCCTTGACCGGGGGTTAGAAAAACCGAACACAGTCGGCCCCTGAGACCTTTAGCACGAGTGCCTGGACATACGTCACAGGCCCCCGGCCGAATAGCCAGAGGATCCGATATCGTTTCGGCCGATATCAGCCGCTGTGTTCAGGGTTTCTACGCCCCGGGACGGTACGTGCCGCCTTGTTCGTCTCTATAGAGAAGAGCAGTAGAAGACGCCAGCCTTTGCATCAATCGAAGGTCGAGGAGGAGCACTGTGATCGAGATAAATTTCGAGCAACTACGGGGCTAAAAAGACTAAAGGCGCGGTCGGTAAGACCACGCCTAGCCATAATTCCGTTTAGACTCTCCAAGTGCCGTGGTAAGGCCACGGGCTCGCAGCACCATTGTGCCACCACTCAGCGAGTGACTATGTTATAGAGATCCGACTCGGGAATTGCAAGGGGGACAAGTGTCTAGCGTAACAAAACGGCATGTGCCGACGTCCCAGTTGCTCGGGGAGTATCTCACCTTCGTACCCACCCCGCAACAGGTGGACCACTTCAAAGTCGATATGCGAACTTTGAACCCGACCCTGCTACGTGACAGCATACGTGAAGGGGTGAAGGTCCAGGCTCTGCAGCAGATACCCTTGCATGAGCAGCGACTGGTCATCCACCGGATCTATACCCGCAAGGTCAAGGAGTTCTCCTCAATCTATCCGTTCGTGTTCGCCGTCGAGAACGGCTTGCGCTCGGTGCTGGCTGACTATCTGGAAGAGCGATTTGGCCGGATGGATTGGTGGGTATTGATCCGCAATGCCCGACAGAACGGACAGGCCTACACCGCCTTCCCGAACATCCTGGGCACACCGGTCAATCCTGCCTTCGTGAAAGCTGTTTGGCGAGTGTTCGACAACATGGTCAACCCCCAGCACGTCAAGGATGTGACCGGCAACAACAAGTCTGATGAGTTCTACTATTGCCTGACGCTTGGGGAGCTTTGGAGGATCATGGAGGCCGATTGGGTTCTGATCCGCGACATGTTCGCCCCTGACGCCGTTCTTGGCTTCACATTCACCAAGACCATGTTCATCGATACGATGCGAGTGATCAAAGAGACGCGCAACGAGTTGTTTCACAGCAATCCGATCAAAGACCGCAAAAAGATCGTCGAGGCCTGCGAACGCATCTTGAATGGTCTGCAGTTTCATCTCGGCGACTACGACACCGACCTTGGTGCCGCGACCTATGTCCGCGTGCCGCCAACTGTCTTACGTCAGGCTCGGCACGTCATTCCGGCTCGATAGCGCAGTCGATACGTCCCCCGAGCCTCTCTCACGGTGGTGCAACAGCGATTATATAAGAAATCTCGGTTCCAGCTCGGCGTCGATGATGCACTCCCTGCAAGAAAGGGTTCAAGTCGGCAGATTCAGCTCTGTGAACCATCGAATCCCTACTTTTGGCCCCCGATCCGTGACAGGTCGACCCTAATGCCAGCTCCATTCACTTCGTTGGCGCCAGATTCGAGGGCGGGTGCATCGGTGTCGATCTCCGGCATACCGGCTTCAGGGCGGCTGGCATCAGGCTCCCCGGCCTTACCCACGAAGAAGGTCGGCCCACCCGGATCGTCGGCCCTGAAAACATTGGTACCCTCGAAATTACCCGTCTTCCAGGCATAGACAGCATCATCGAACATCTGCCCAAACAGCTCTTTGTTTGTCGGGCGGCCATACCATTTGGTGACGATCCGAGCCACCTTCGCAAACATCGTTGTCCCCGTACGCAGGTTGGCGCAGCCATCGAGCAGATCGGGCTTGAGGTCAGCCACGTCAGTCACACCGATCCCCGCAGGAAACTGGGTTAGCCCTACCCGTACAGACGCCGATCCAACATAGTCGCGGACAGTAGCCATGGCCTGATCGGTATTGGTCGGTTTTGGAATGAGGACAACCCGGCCATTGGACCGGACAGTGATTGCAAGAGGATCATCGGAACCTGCGGCCGCGAGGAATTTTTCGACGATTGCCGTCGAAAGTGACGGATCTGAGCATTTCTCAATCAAAGCAGCATCGACCACTTCAAACCTCCATTAAGTGTTGAACGAGATGATCACTGGTTTTGCGAACAGACGGGCCCAGGCCTGGGTACTCGCACGCTGGATGCGCACGATCGAAGTACCGGCGGTCCACCAGCCATTTCCCGCAGCCACGATCACGTCGGGCTGGTAGAGGGCTGACGCGAGGATCGGCCAGACAAGAAGCTGCTCGTAGCAGATCAGCGGAGCCACTCTCGTATTGCCGACATCGACAACAGGATTGGCAAAGAAATGTGCCCGGGCGCCGCCCTGTTCGCCAACCCAGCCCCGCCACGGCTGCCACATCGAGCCTGGGACCGGCACCCGCTCCCGATAGAGAACCTGGTTCCCTTCGGCCGACAGTTTTACAAGCACATTGTCATAGCCTTGGCTGTCGATAATTGCCGCTCCCGCGATGACGGTGATGCCCGTTCCCGTGAGGGCTCGCTGCCAGTGACGGGCAACCGTCGGCGTCCAGAACCCAAGAGCACTTTCCGGCAGCACGACCGTCGTGCCCGGCGGGTGACCGCGCACAATGTCTATGAGGTCGTCTTGACGATGCAGACCAACATCGCGTCCAAGGGATGAGCCCAGTTCAAGATCGACACCTGTCCATGACGCAGGTAGGATCGGTGACGTCCACTCAGCGGCGGACCAGAGCCAGAGGCCTGCCATGGCCGAGGCTGCAGCCGGCCGATAATGCGTCGTCATGACGCCCAGGCCGGCTGCCATCGCCACCAGCCCCCACCATCCCCAGCCGGGAAACAGAACGCCCGCCGCAGTGATCGGGTGCGCCCACCCCAGAATGCCGAAAGGAGGAACCGCCATAGCAAGGCAAGCAGCGGTGTATCGGAGCGGCTTCCTCCATCCAGTGCGATCGGTCCAGAGCACGGAATGGACCGCCACGAACGCGGAGGAGGCGACCAGCCATAGTAGAAGACCGGGCCAGATATTCGATGAATAGAAGTTCGCCACGCCCTGCGGCAAGCCACGCGATGCGGCGAGGAAATAGGCGGCGGAGACTACCATCGCCTGCGAGCGCGTGCGCGCCAGTGACCAGAGCGTAGGGAAGGCCGCCGCGATCGGGAGCAGGAGCACGTGTCCGCTCCAACCGATCCACCCTGCACCCGTGGACAGTGCGACAAGGACACCCGTTCGGAAGCGATCAGGGTGCATAGGTCCATACCTCCTGCGCCAGCCCGAGGACCCCGACTATCGGCAAGGGACCGAAGTATCGGCTATCGAACGACCCCGAAAAATCGGAATGGAGGAAGACCGCGCCGGGCGGAACGACGCCCCCATCGTAGTGCACCATCTCACGCCCCTGGCCGTCCACAGATGCAACGCGAGAATGAGGCAGCGTCCGACCATCGATGCGCACATCATCAGCGATCTCGATCGCCTGTCCGGATGTTGCCACTACCGTCTTGATCAGGGGCGCGACGCGGCCGGCGCAAAGGCCGAAGCGCAGATATCCACGTGCGCGCGCCTCACGCATTGCATCGGTGTCCGGTGGGCAAATGAAGATCAGATCGCCGACCAGGATCGGGCGATCGGGCTTGACGATCCGCCAGAGGCCCAGCGGTTCGCTTGGTGTGAGATTGACCCTGAAGCCCTGACCTCCGAGCAGCACGATGAAGCCAAGTGCGAACAGAGTGAAGCTGGAGATCCAGTAGAACCAGACGAGACGTTTCATGCGCCGCAGCACTCTATGACGATGACGCATCTTCATTTGAGGGTCAGGCCCTGGGACTTGGTCTGGCGCAACGTCTCTGCCTGCTTGAGTGCCGTCGCGCTCCGTTCATGAGCGTTCAGCTGCTGCACCGTCCGCATCATATTCCAGGCTTGCTGCACCTCGCTTTTCTGGGCAGCATTCATGCCTGACGTGACGCGCTGGAATGCCTCGCCATTGGCGTCCTTCGCAGCAAGTGGCAGGAAGGTCCTCTCTCCAAAACGCTCGGTAACCGCCTTGGCGAAGCCTTCGAGTTCAGCCTTCACCATCTTATCGGCAAGCGCATATTCGAGACCCGATGGCAAATCGTTTCGGTCGATGGCATCCCGCACGCGTTCGAGAACGTTCTTCGCATTGGCAGAAAGGGCAGGGATCTCCAGAGCGGCCTTCTCACGAACGGCCAGTTCCTGTGCGTGGTTGCGGCGTTCAGCTTCGCCACGCTGACGCAGATAATCGCTGATGCTGTCGGCGAGCGGCGCGACATTATTGAGCGCCCGATCCCTATCGGACTTGTCAGCACGGCTGGCGAGCAGGCCGGTTTTGCCCTTGAGAGTGCCGAAGGCTTCAGGCTCAGCAGCCATCCTTGCAATTGTCTTCGCGGCAGTCTGGTGATCCCGCAACATGGTATCAACGTCGACGGCCCTGAAGGCAGCTTCAGGGTTGGAAAAAACATGATGGAAGCGCATGGACACCTCCTCCCACTGCTTCTTCAAAGCAGGGTCGGTAGCGATCCTGTCCTCAACTGCCTGATCCATGGACTTCGGGAAATTGGTAGTTCCGGCCACCATGGGCTTTTCCTCCTTGGCTGTGTTCGGAATGAAGATGTCGGTGCAGCGGCCTCGGGCGAGGCCGAGCTTTGCGCCGAGTGCCTTGAGCCGTGCGGTGAGCTCGATCAGCCGCTGCTTCTGCCGGACCGTCCACGCGAGCCGGTCTATGGATATCGTGCGCGCAACATTCATCAGATGCAGGCCACGCGCCTCCGCAAACTGCAGCGCGGCGCGGTAGGACGATGCATGCGTATAATCGAGGGTCGTTTCCTTAGACCCATCGCGTGCAAGCCGCTCCGCCAGCCGCTCCATTGCCAATTCCCTGATGGGCGTGACCTTCCAGGTGTTACGCTCAGCCGTCGTGCCATCCGGCAATGTGACCGTCTCCGATCCATCGTGCTTCAGACCGATGCGATCACCGATGTTGGGCTGAGCGACCTCGATGGCACGCTTGAGATCGACGCCCCAGATCGTGCGCTGCTGTCCGTCCCGATGCTCGAGCGTCACGAAATAACTGTCGCGGTTCCCGGCTTTGTGTTCGTAGGGCGCCACACCATGCTCGACCAGAATACCGCCGCGCCGATTGGTGAACTCTTCCATGCCCACATGGAGCTCTGCCACCTCGCGATGTCGCGTCATCGCGACATAGGTCAGATGACGATCGAGCGTGCTTGATGCGAGGACCTTTACTCGGTCGACGGTTGCGCCTTGGGACTTGTGGATCGTGGTCGCATAGCCATGATCGACATTGGCGTAAAACCGCTGTTCGACGATGACCTGTGTGCGGTTCTCCCCGTCGCCGATCTCGGCCACGATGCGACCAGGTGCTGCTTCAACGACTTTGGCCAGCATGCCGTTCTTGACGCCGAGGCTGCCCTCGTTTTTCAGGAAGACGATCTGGTCGCCGGGGGCAAAGTGACGTTGACCATCCTCGGTCTTGAACGCGAAGCCCTCTCCGATAATGCCGCGTTCCACCAGCTTCGCCCGCGCCAGTTCATTCAGCTCACGGACGTCACGACGACGGTGAGCGAGCATGAGAGTGGTCTTGTCCGGATCAAAATCCTGGTTCCAGCTCTCGATCAGACCTTCTATCGCATCCTGTCGTGTCCAGTGAGCTTGCACCAACCCAGCCTGCTCATAGGCATTCAGTGCGGTCGCCACGTTTCCGCGCGCCAGATCGAGAGATGCATCTCGCATCCACTGATCTTTCTGGCGATAAATCGTCTCCAGCTCAGCGTAACCGACGCGATCCGCAATCGCCCGGAATGCCGCACCTGCCTCAATCGGCTGTAGTTGATCGGGATCTCCGATAAGGACAAGCTTGGCGCCGGTCTTCGTCACCGCATCAACGAACAGGGCAAGCTGGCGAGACGAGACCATGCCGGCCTCGTCCAGCACGAACACCGTCTTCTCGTCGAGCTGCCCGCGGCCCTGGTTCCAGCGGAGTTCCCAGGACGAAAGCGTGCGCGAGACGATACCGGCTTCCTTCTCCAGGCCCTCGGCCGCCTTGCCGGCAAGTGCCCCGCCGACGACACGATAGCCGGCCGCCTCCCAAACCTCGCGGGCGGCTTTCATCATCGTCGTCTTGCCGGCGCCTGCACGGCCTATGACCGCGGCGATCCGCTCACCACCGGCGACATGTTCGATGGCTGCCTTCTGCTCGTCCGACAGCCGCTCATGGCGCGCAAACGTCGCGTCAAGCACCGGCTGCCTGACGCCATGCGACGACCGTTGCGAGAGCCAGATCGCCCGGTTGGCCATCTCAGCCTCGAGACGGATCAGCTCGCGTGTCGTGTACTTTGTCGGCACCCGGACCCCGGTCGCGAAGTCCATCCGTTCGCGGTCAAGCCGGAGGGTTTCCGGGTTCTGCTGGATGCGCGCCATCAAGCTTTGGAAGAGCCCCGCATCGTCGATATAGCGATGGAGGATCTTCGCGACATCGCGATCGTCGAACACGCTTTTTTCCCGGGTGATAAGGTCGAGCACCAGCTCCGGATTGCGCTGGATCCGACGAGCATTCTCCGCCCGGCGCTCTTCCTGCAGCTCCAGCCGTTCGAGTGCGGCTTTCTCCTCCCCACCCTCAGCTTTCCTCTCGATTGCCTTCGTGCCGACGCCGAGATGGATAGTCGGCGTAAGCTCAATGCCCTGCTTCTCGAAGGACCGGCCATCGATCCTGATGTCGAGACCGGCAAGGGCCAAATGCCGGTTCTGGCAGGCGAACCAGGCGTCTCGAAACGCATTGAAGTCACCGATGCCACCGGCCCAAAGCTCATAAACGATCTTGCCGCTATCGTTGCGCAGCACGTTGCCGTCAGGGCCGGTGACCGCCACCTTCTTCGATCCGAAGCCGCCCTCCGTCAGCGGACGCAACGTGGTCATCAGATGGATGTGCGGATTGCCAGGCGTGTCGTGGAAGACCCAATCGGCAACCATGCCCTGAGCCGTGATATGCGTCGCCACGAAGTCCCTGATGAGGTCGATGTTCTGCTCGGCTGAAAGCTCAATCGGCAGGGCGATGGTGACATCCTTGGCGAGCTGCGCATCTGACCGCTTCTCGAACTCTTCGACCTTGTTCCAGAAGGATTCCGACGCTCCCGAGACAGACCGATCGGCAATCATCGCTTGCAGCCATTCAGGCGCACCGGGCGGAATGACGAACTCCTCATGCAGCAGACCCTGCTTGCGGGTGTAGTCGATCGTGCGTGCTTCCCGTTCATAGTCCATTTTGGCGCAATGCCGATAGGCCGCCGACAGCACGGCACTGCGGCCGGAGCCGCGTGCAACGATGCTGACTGAGAAATGCGGGACGGCCATTACCGGACGAGCTCTTTCAACCCAACGAAATCAACGTGTTCGTGAGGAGCGGAAGGCCCCGCCAGGGCCGAGAAGCAAAGCGTCGCATCAGCGACGTATAATTGCGCCCTTCGGATCCGTCCTTCGAACGGTCGGGATGATGCTCAAAAGCGCAGGCTCCGCCTACTCGCATTTCTGTTAGTAGATCGGCATGCCGATCTGAACGACTCTGGCTGCGTGAACCACGTCATGCAGCAACAGAGGACAATCCAGAGATGAAGAAGCCATCTTCAAAGATCCGCGAAGAAATCGCCAAACTCCAGGAGCAGCTCAAGCACGCGGAGACGAGAGAGGCCGAACGCATTGGCCGCGTAGCATTGCGGGCAGGCCTTGGGGAAATAGAGATCGAGGAGACGGAGCTCCAGGCGGCGTTCGAGGAACTGGCCAAACGCTTTCGCGGAGGCAAGCCCGGCACGAGCGGACGGAAAGGGGCAGGCGAAAGCGGCACGTCCGGCGGGCAGTCCGAAGCGCTCAAGTCTGGCGCGACATCGGGCAGCGATCGTGAGGCTTGAAAGGATGAGCAGGAACGCAACGGCCGATGCCCGAAAGAAGGATACGCGCGACAAGATCGAGCTCGGCGGCCTGATCGTCAAAGCTGGCCTTCGTTTCGAGAAGCGGGCGCTTTTGCTCGGCGCATTGATCGACCTGCAGAAGCGGCTGAAGTCCGACGAAAAGGAGCGAACACGACTGACGGCGATCGGAGCGGAGGCGTTCGGCAATGAAGGCGAATAGGATCGTTTTCGTCGTTCTTCCTGTCGCCGTGATGATCGGGACCCTGTTCGCAATGACCGGCATCGAGGCATGGCTCGCGGGCTTCGCAAAGACGGAGGCTGCAAGGCTTTCTCTTGGCCGGGTAGGGGTCGCCGCACCCTATATGGTGGCGGCTGCGCTCGGCCTGATTTTCCTGTTCGGAACGGCGGGGTCGGCGAGCATTCGCGCTGCAGGCCTTGGGGCCGCCATCGGCAATGCTGTGGTCATCCTGATGGCTTGCTTGCGGGAAGGAATACGCTTGGCAGTTCTCTCACCCCAGGTCCCAGCCGGAAAATCCGTGCTCTCCTATCTCGATCCATCGACCATGATCGGCGCTGCCGCCGCACTGATGTCCGGCTGCTTTGCGGTACGCGTGGCGATGGTCGGCAACGCCGCATTTGCGCGAGCTGCGCCCAAACGCATCGTTGGCAAACGCGCCTTGCACGGTGAGGCCGACTGGATGACACTTGCCGAAGCCGAAAAGCTGTTCCCGACATCAGGCGGCGTCGTCGTCGGTGAGCGGTATCGCGTCGACCGTGACAGTGTTGCCGGCATCTCTTTCCGTGCCGATACTACCGAAACCTGGGGTGCAGGTGGCAAGTCGCCGCTGCTTTGTTTCGACGGATCGTTCGGCTCCTCGCATGGTATCGTCTTCGCCGGATCGGGTGGCTTCAAAACGACCTCAGTCACGATCCCGACTGCTCTGAAATGGGGTGGATCGCTCATCGTGCTCGATCCGTCGAACGAGGTCGCGCCCATGGTCTCGAAACATCGTGAAGAAGCGGGCCGGCGTGTCAGGGTCCTCGATCCGCGTATGCCGGCGACTGGCTTCAACGCCCTCGACTGGGTCGGTCAGTATGGCGGCACCAAAGAGGAGGATATCGCCTCGGTCGCATCATGGATCATGAGCGATAGTGGTCGCGCGAGCGGGGTCCGAGACGACTTCTTCCGTGCCTCTGGCCTGCAGCTCCTGACGGCGATCATCGCGGATGTCTGCCTGTCCGGTCATACGCCGAAGGAGCAACAGACGCTGCGCCAGGTGCGCAGCAATCTGTCAGAGCCTGAGCCGAAACTCCGACAGCGCCTACAGGATATCTACGACAATTCGGAATCCGATTTCGTGAAAGAGAATGTCGCCGCCTTCGTCAACATGACGCCGGAAACCTTCTCCGGTGTCTACGCCAATGCCATCAAGGAAACACACTGGCTTTCGTACCAGAACTACGCGGCGCTGGTTTCGGGCTCGACATTCCGGACAGAGGACATTGCGTCGGGCAAGACGGACGTATTCATCAACATCGACTTGAAGACGCTGGAGACCCATAGCGGATTGGCGCGCGTCGTGATCGGCTCATTCCTGAACGCGATCTACAATCGCGATGGTGCGATGGAAGGGCGAGCACTGTTCCTGCTCGATGAGGTCGCCCGTCTCGGCTATATGCGTATTCTGGAGACCGCGCGGGACGCGGGCCGAAAGTATGGCATCACGCTGACGATGATCTATCAGTCGATCGGCCAGCTGCGCGAAACCTATGGCGGCCGGGACGCCTCGAGCAAATGGTTCGAGAGCGCGAGCTGGATCAGTTTCGCGGCCATCAACGATCCGGAAACCGCTGACTATATTTCTCGCCGCTGCGGCATGACGACGGTCGAGATCGATCAGGTCAGCCGCAGCTTCCAGTCGCGCGGGTCGTCACGGACCCGGTCGAAACAGCTGGCCGCCCGGCCGCTGATACAACCGCATGAGGTCCTGCGAATGCGTGCCGACGAACAGATTGTGTTCACGGCCGGCAATGCACCGCTACGCTGCGGCCGCGCAATCTGGTTCCGGCGCAACGATATGGAAAGTTGCGTGGGGCAAAACCGTTTCCATCGCTTTTCCACATCGTCAAATGCGTCACTCGAACCGCGCGAGGCAGACCCGCAATGAACTCAAAAACAACGGGCATTCGGCGCTATGGCATTGTCGGAAACGCCGCGATGCTCTTGGCGATAGCAACGACGGCTTTCGGCACTTGCGTTGCAACCGCGAATGCAGACGACCTGTCAGCCGACTTTGCGATATGCGGCGAAGAACGGCGGGTAAACTGTGTGGTCGATGGTGACACGTTCTGGTTTCAGCGCCAGAAAATTCGAATCGCAGATGTGGATGCGCCCGAACTCAGCCCACCGCGATGCGAGGCCGAGCGACGGAGCGGCATGGCCGCGAAACAGATGTTGTTTGCCCTTTTGAATGCTGGACCGTTCACGCTGGCACCAGCCGATCGCGACGCTGATCGATATGGCCGCAAGCTTCGTATTGTTCTCAGGAACGGGCAATCCATCGGTGGGATGCTGATCGCAGCGAAACTGGCAAGGCCGTGGACAGGATCGCGGCGCGGTTGGTGTGACTAGGCGACCGTATTGGCGGACAGTATCGCATCCGCCTTGATGGAAAACTCGCGAATTTGGGAGAGAGAGGAGATGCGCGGGTTACTCGTTACGATTGGGAACCGGGTGATCACGAACGGCTCCACCCTGTCCATGCCAAGGTGATTTTTGAGCAGTTCCTCCCGCGAGCGTTCCTTGATGATCGCCCGCTCATAGTAGCGTTCCAACGTTCGGTTTGTGCGGATGAAACGTGCCGGGTCGAGATCAATCCATGACGGATCAACCAGATTGTTCTTGCACTGGATATTGAAAACGATGCCGCCACGAGTTGCGACAACGTCGAACTCTTTTCGGTCGATCCGTTTGATCGGACGGACCTCGAACCCCTGCTTTGAAAGCTCATCCTTGATGCGCTGTTCGAAGATAAAGCCGGAACGGATCTGAAATCGACGTTTGCTGTAGAGGCAGACATTCTTGAAATTGTAGAGGAACCGGCTTAGCGACGTGACGGAGCTGCGCAGTGCCCCCTCGAAGGGAACGAAAGCAGCATAGCAGTTGAGTGCAGCAACGAATGTCGCGCATGATGCTGTCAGCAGACGTCTATGTGGATGCGAGACACCATGCTTGTCCGCGAGCGCATCCAGATCTTGCGGTGATATCGTTACCCAGAAATCGTCGTCGATTTGCCAGGAGAGGTCGCGAACCACACTCGCCAGGCCGGCGAAAGCGGTATCCTCAAGTTTGAACTCAGCGAAGGCTGCCTCCATCAATGCGACCTGGTTGCGCAACTCAGCGGCACTGAAGACGCGATCCGATCGGACAGGCTCATATTCTATGGGCGCGGCGTCGGAGGCAACGTCGATGATAGGCACTCTTTCGGCCTCAAGAAACATGTCGTCGAGGGCGCTATAATGGTGGGAAGCGGTGAACCCGTGCGGCTCGATGTAGAGCTTGAAGTCATCATGGAGTTCGCTCATCGCCCGTTGCTGCAAAAGCCCGGTGATCGTCGTCCCGCTGATCTCGGCCTGCGGTAGCATCCAGTTCAGTGTATCAAGGTCGGCCATACGCGACGTACCCTTGCATGCCTGCGGAACTATGTAGAGCAGGCCCATCAAGTGACGGCGCCGGGACTGCAGATATCCGATAGCATGCGCGACCGTAGACAAGCCTATCGCGACGGGAATGTGTCCTGCCATCGCAAAACTGTGCTGCATTGCGGAAAGCTGCAGTAGAAGCACTTTCTGCCGTTGCGCGAATGCGGCACCATAATAATAGCCGAGGTAGTGAAGGAGGAATTTGAGCCGACGTGGATCGAGCTTGCGAGGTTCGAGATCCAGACCAAACAGCGCATAAGCAAGCACCTCATCATCGATTTCTCCCGGCAGATTGATGAGCTCCTCAATCGCTCTGATTGTTTCGAACCAGGATCTGACGGTCGCGTGAGGCTCGAACATCGCCAGTGCTTCCAACACGCCGCCGGCATGCTGAGCAAGTTGGCTTTCAATCAGCTTTACGGCGTTTTCGCCGGTCAGTGTCGTCGACTTCATTTATTGAATCCGTGAGAAACGATGCAATGCGACTCGCTCCATGGTGAGAGCAGCAGACACTTTGCAACTAGACAGATATGATGAGCATATTTCTAGCGGTTGATGCAACGCGCCCGACAGACAGCGGACGTCATGCGCAGTCCAATATTTGGGGGGAACAGTGAGCGAATGGGAATGTGCATTCTGCGGACCGACGGATGCAAAACGAACCAGAGAACACCTTTGGCCAGCGAGCCTGCATCGACGGGTGGCTGCTCTTCTTGATGGGGGAGAGCAAAAATTCTGGATAGCGCGTTTGGGCAAGGCACTGTCCAACGAGCCAACCATTCGCGATGTCTGTGCGACTTGCAACAACGGAGAGCTGTCGAGCCTCGATAATTACATCTGCCAGGTGTTTGATCGTGAATTCAGTTCCATCCGCGAGCGCGGCGAGGAAGTGAAACTGGAGTACGACTACCACTTGTTGAAGCGATGGCTTCTGAAGATGTCGTACAACTCAGCGCGTTTGAGCGGTTCCGATGCGGCGCTCTTTCAGCCGCTCCTGCCCTACATAATGGGGAAAAACCAGTCGATCGGGCGGAGTGTCAAGCTCTTCCTGGAGATGACATATCCAAGCCACCTAACTGAGGAAGAAGCGCACGACGGAGTGCCGATGACTGTGAGGCCTGCCATCAATCGTGTCGGGTTTGTCGGATACAAAACACCCGCTGGCATGAAGATTGTCAGGGCAGTTCATCTGAGGAGCTTCAGTTTTCTGCTTGCCTTTTTACCCCCCACAGCAAAGGCAGCATCGATGCAGGCATTCGTGACGGAATTTCTCTCATCACGTCCCGCAGCGCGCGAGCTCAGAGCTTCGATGTCACAGGTGAGCCTCTACTGTGATGGGATTGATTGTTGGTCGTCGATTATATCGGGCATGACGCATCGCCTGAAGCCAAAGGAAACATGATGCCCTGCGACCGGAAGCTTGCGAGAGGATCGTTACCCGGAGGGGCGGAGAACGCGCGCGGGCTCCGGTCGCCCCGCGACTAGAGCCGTACGACGAAGACGTCTCGCCCGGAAAAACTTCACCGAAATGAATCGATACGCATTCACCGATTCATAAGTGTCGTTGGACGTCGTTTGCGAAATTTCAGATTCTACGGGCATGATCGCCCAGCCCTATCAACTATACGTCGAACGCACCGATGCCACGAAAAACATGGCTCGCTACTACGCGATGGAGATCACCGGCACGCTGTTTGGGGAAGCCTGCCTGATCCGCTCATGGGGGCGGATCGGTCGACGGGGGCAGTGCATGAACCATCATTTTGAGCGTGAAGAAGATGCGGTCAACCTGTTCCTCACCCTCACCCGTCAAAAGCGAGCCAAGGGCTATCGTCCCTGCGCTCAAGGTCTCAAAGAAGCCACCTAGCGGATATTTGCCCGTGGACGGTAGAGATTATGGGCCGCCGAAGCGGCCCTGACGGCGCCTTACTCGGGTCGTTTGCCGTCGACTTCGTAGCTGATCTCGATCTCGACTATGAACGGGATCTTGATCGCGACCTTCAGAGCGAGCTTGCCCTTGCGAAAAAGGTGACCGATTACCTTTGCGAGGGTGCCAAGCCGACGGCCGGTTGCTGTCAAGAATTTAGCGAGTTGTTGCATATGATTTCTCCTGTCGATTGCGTTTCGTCGCGGGGATGAAATGCGAATCGGAAAGGAGTGCCGCACCGGTAACGGCCGGAGCGCAGCGGAGGACCTGGGGACGGCTGAATTTTGCGCCGCGAGGAGCCGAAGGCGGGGAAAATTCTGCCGGCATCAGGTTGCGGCAGGACGCACGATCCACATCATTCCCAATGTCGATGAAATGGGATTGACGGGAGAACTGCGGCAGCTCGACTTAGAAGACGACGGGTGATGGAAACCGCCTCAGAAAGGCGGTTCGCTTTCTGCAAGGCCGTCCAGCTCGGCGCCCGCGACCATCAGCTCTGCCTGAGCGATTTCAAGCTCGGCCTGGATCTGGCGACGCTCGGCGCCATCGACAGCATTGCGCAGCTCGACCCGCAGTTCTTCGATCTGGATTTCGAGTTCGTAGGTCATCTTCGTCTCCTTGACGTTTGTGAAAGATGACCGGCGGGTCCGAGAGGTGATGGCGGGGTCAAGGATCGCGGATGCGACCGGCGGAGCCGGGGAGTGGGGGAGCCGATTTGCGGAAGCCGCCTTTCAGGCGGTTGGAGCAGATTGGGGGAACCGCTCATCCTTGAGGCCGGCATTGCCGCTTGGCACCATCGTTCATTCTGAGCAGCTTCCCACCTCTCCGTATGGCACCAAGAAAGCCGGCCCCGGCTCGATGCCGGTCCGGCTTTGGCTCTCAGTCAGGAGAGAAGGCTCCGCCAGTGGCGGAGCCTCGTGATGTCGATCAGTCCCGGTTCGGGCGGGACCAGATGAGCTGCAGTTCCTTCTCGCCTTCGACCTCGGCGAGCGTTGCATAGATCGGAGCCGGGAAGCTCGGATCGTCGAGCTTGACCGAGAGGTAGTCGCGGCCCTGCTCGGAGGTTTTCTGCCAGGCGGCGCCGAGTTCAACGCTGCCGGCGTAGACGCGGAACTGCGGGCCCTTGTCGGATGGGTTCTCGACCCGGGCGATGCGCGCCTTGACGTTGAGGGCGAGAGTGCGAATGGAGCCGGTGAAGCCGTTCTTTTCGGAAGTGAAGGTGCCGATGGTTGCCATTGTCGTATTCCTTTCGTGGTTCGGGCCGCGCCCATCGCGGCCTCATATGAGGAGCCACTCGTCAAGTTGCGGTTCGAGCGGCGGGTTGCGGTTCTTCGTGACGCCCCAGGTGCGGGGCGTCACACTGGGAGAGGTCAGTCACTGGAGCGGCGGTTCGGCCGCGACCAGATGAGGCTGAAGGCCTTGCCATCTTCGTCTTCCACCAGATTGGCGTAGAGCGGAGCGGTGAAGCTCGGGTCGTCGAGCTTGAGGCCGAGGTAGTTTCGGCCCTCGTTGGACTGCTTGGACCAGGCGGCTCCGATTTCGATGCGGCCGACGAAGACGCGGTGGCTGGGAGCGTTTTCGCCGCCGGAGCGCGTATCGGAAACGATACGGACGTTCTTGGTCTGAAGGGCCAGCGTGACGATCTCGCCGCTGAAGTCATTGCCGGTTTGCTGGAAGGTTCCGATGGTAGCCATTGTCGTTCTCCTTGCTGAGTTGCCGAAGCCGCCCCTTGCGACCTCGATAGCGGTCGTGAGGCGCCGATCTGGCCGACTGCATCCCAAAGGGACCGCAGCGCTAGCGCAGGACGGCGAAAGCCGAACTTGTTGCTCCGCGAGGAATGCAGCGAAGCTGCAGGGGAAGAAGTTCGGCGAAGCCGTTGCAGGATCAGGACAGATTGGCGTCAGACCCGCCTGAAGAGAGGTCGCAAGGGGCGGCTTCCGGACACCGGTCTCGCGAGAACGATGCTGGCAACGGACTTCCAATCGTGAACCGGCACTGCTGGCAGATCTGAGTTCGTCCGATGAACCTTGGTCTGAGCCCGTTTCTGATCCGCGCCACGCACGTATCAACCTCATATCCGGTCGCCGTTCCAACGGCTGCACCATAATCCCGCCTGCGGCGGCGAGGGCTCAGGAGGACGAGACCATTCTCGATGACGGCGTTTGAAGCCAGGCCGCAATTCGGTCGTCCACCTGGTTCCGGCGAGGCTGATCAGGCCTGTGCCGAACTGGTATGCGCTTAGATGGTCACGGTCTGATTACCGCGCCATCGATCAAGACGCCCGCGCTGGCGTACTTCCAAAGTGCCACCACCAGCTTGCGCGCCAGCGCCGTGATCATTACCTTCTTGAAGCGGCCGCCGTTTTGCGCGACCCGCTCATTGAACCAGCGACTGAGCGTTGATGATGGCTGGTGCCTCAGCCAAAGCCAGGCCATCTCCAGCAACGTTGATCGGAGCCGAGGATTCCCAGACTTGCCGATGCCCTGTTCCCGATCAATCGAACCACTCTGCCAGGGCGTTGGTGCTAAACCCGCATACGCAGCAACCTGCCGCCGGTTGTCGAAGTGCCGGAACAGACCCTCGCCCCACAGCACCGCGGCGAACTCGGGCCCGATGCCGACGACCTTAGACAGCAAAGCCACCTCTCGCGCAGATTGTCGTTCTTCGATAAGCATGTCGTCACGCTCTGCCTCGACCTCCTTGATCTGATCAATCAGCAGCTCCATTCGGCCAAACTCTCGCAGGACCTGCCGCTTCATGTTTGGGGGCAAAGGTCGCCCGTCGCCCGTACGAAGTATCTCCAGCTGCTCTCGTCGATCGCGACGCAAAGGATCGTAACCGGTGATGCCCTGCGAGAAGAGAAGACCTTTGATACGGTTGCTGTGTCGAATACGCTCTTCCATCAGAACTTTCCGCTCCCGCACGATGCGCCGACGATCTTCTTCATTCGGATTCGGAACTCGCAACATCGAGCAGACGCGCGGCTCTCCGCGCTTGAACGCAAGCAAAGCTCGGATCAAACTCTCCCCGTCTAACCTATCGGTCTTCACCCGCCTTTTGCGGCGTGAGGTGGCAATCGAAGCTGCATCAACGACATGGCTTTCATAACCCTCGGCTATCAGCGCACGGTGAACCCAGAACCCGTCGAGGCCGGCCTCCTGGATGATCACAAATGGATAGTGACGGCCGGTTCGGTCGTGAGTTTTCCGCTTCAAGGCCGCGAGCTGGGCAAAGAGAGCGCCAATATCGCCTCCGGGGATAATGTGGCGGGACATCTTGTCCCCGGCGCCCGGTGACATCGTGGTTAGCAGCCACGTCTTTTTGCTCAATTCGATCGAGGCAAAGATTGCCCCGAGTTTCCCTTGAGGAGTACCTCCTTCTTGAGCATCATCTTGCGACATCGTCCTGCTCCTTTCCGCAACGGCGTTGACGTCGACCAGATCAGAACAGATCGCCGCCATTACTCATAGGATCTCGATGGCAGTCGTAAAGACCGGGGACGATCGGACCGCACCCAGCCGGGGTCCCCATCGCGCTCGCGCGTTGGGGTGGCGATTGGGCCGCAATGAAATGGAGGGCGACAAGTCGCAGATTTGTTAGTGGGAGAGGAGGAGGGCGCAGCCTTCCGGGGTAAGAAATCTGTGCCTTGTCGTTGCGGGAAGACGATCGAGGCGCAGCCGGTCTCCGGTCAGACATGCCTCATCGAGCCCGCAGATGGGTTGCCGGAAACTCTGACGTGAAGGGATATGATAATGGCGTGCCGCCGCATTTGCGCTGGGCACGAATGGCATCCGCTCCATCGCCGCACTCGCACCACCCTCGCCGCATGCTTCAGTTGGGAAACGAGGCCCCGCAAACATTGGCCGGCTTGCCCGCTATGCCTCGTGCGATATCGTGCACACGCGAATCGCTGCCTGGAGGAACAATGCGTCAGCAGACCAAGCCGTTCATCATTGAGCGCAAACCGTCCCGGAAACCAAGACCCGACGCTGCAAAACCGTCGATCTGGGGAAGGCTGGATGGTGATATTGCACAAGGTCTTCAAGACCAGCGCGACATGGATCACGCGGCCGCCACCGATGGTGCCGACCGCGCCTGAGCGTCAGGCAGCAGCCTTCAACTCCGCTTCCGGCTGCAAGGAATGCAGGAAGCTCACCGCGCGCTGCGCATGGGCCGCCGCCTGGAAGATCGCCCGCTTGTCGTTGGCAAGGACCGATAGCCACGATTGCAGATAGGATGCGTGATCCGGCCGTGGCTCGAGCTCCGGCGCGATGCCAAGATCGGCGCAGAGGAAGCAGCTGCCCAGCTCGGCAATCAGTTCCTCACGTGCGCGCTCCGTCCGGTCTTTCGCATAGCGCGATAGATCACGCCCTACGCGGTGTTTCGCCGCCGTCCAATGGGTTGCCTCATGGCTGAGGACGGCCGCGTAGCCGGCAGCATCGCGAAAAGCCTCGAAGGGTGGCATCTGGATGTAGTCCAGGCCCGGGGAATAATAGGCCTGGCTACCGCCATGGCGGATGACGGCGCCTGTGTTACGAAAGAAGTGGTCGCCGCTCTCGATCCGCTCAATCGGATCCAGCACCTTTGCCGGCGGGGCATAATAGCTATCTGGCAAGCCCTCGATTTGCTCGATATTGAAGACTGAGTATGCCTTCAGAAAGGGGATTTCCCGATCGACGTCATTGCCGTTTCCGTCGGCCACCGACTTGGTGAACCGGCTGGCGAAGACGACCATCGAACCCGTCTCGCCTTTCCGCACGGCGCCGCCCACTTCCAGCGCCTGTTTGAAGGTCATCCACATCGGGGAGGCGAAGCCGCGCGACATCTGCTCCGACCACAGGAGAAGCACGTTCATGCCTGAATAGGGCTGACCGTTATGGCGTATCGGCCGTGTGATGCGGCCGTTCGTATAGGCGGCGCTCCAAGGTTTCATCCAGGGGCGAACGCCAGATTCCAGATCCTCGACGATCCGTTCGGTGATCCGAGTGTAGATGTCGGCACGATCAGTACCCGCTTTCTTCGCCATCTCTTCCTTCTCCTTTTCAGGAACCGCGCCTATCGCGGTCCGTCACGGAGGTCCGAGGTCAGGGGCCGATGGTGTGCCCATGCACCGGAACGGCCGCAACAGCGTGGAGGACGGCAAAGCCGTTGCATGGGCGCCCGGCTCCTGCAGGACCACTGAGCGGGACGGGCCGCGACAGGCGCATCTCCAGGCCTGCTCTTCGACATGAAAAAAGGCCGGCGCGCGCAAGCGCCGGCCAGTCAGGGAAGGAAAAGGCGGGGTCACCCCCGCCGATCGTGTCAGCCGAAAGCGGCCATCTGAGCCTCGGCCGCCTTGCGGTCGAGCGATGCGCCCGGGTTCTCGACCGGTCGGTCGAAGGGCTTCCAGGTCTCGCCAACCACCTGTTCGTAGGCGGCCACCGCGCCCTCGGCCGCCATGCGCAGCGCGTGGGACTGAACACCCATGTCGGCCGCGAACTCCCGCTTGCGCTGGGCGGCGCTATCATAGCCGACCGGCCCGTCGAGATCCTCGTCGCGGGCATCGTTCGATGCCTTGGCGGTTGCGTCGCGCGCTTCGGTGACGGCGCGGGAGTAGAACTGTCCGGCGCCATGCGCCGATCCGACGAAGGCTCCGACGATCCGTTGCAGATGGATCTGCATGGCCTTTTCGCCCAGGCCTTCGGAGAGGCTGTCGGCGGTCTCGATGATCAGCCGCTGATGCTGGCTGCGAATGCCGTCGCTGTCGACAACCGCGTTGCCGAAGCTCTCGGCGATCTTCAGCGCCTGGATCGCGTCGGGGCAGGAGAGGCGGACCATTTCGAGTGTGGTGCCGCGGCGCGATTGCTGCGACCTGGCGTTGGAGCGATTGGGGGTGGTGGGCTTGGCCATGTCTGTTCCTTCCGTTTCAGCCGAAGCGGTTCCGGCCCGTGCCGGTCTGCCCTTCGATGCGGACGACCAGAACCGGCAAAGGAAGGGCGGCTTCACAGGTCCGATCCGACTGAGCCAGCAGGACAGGTTCGCGGGCCAGCAGGTTTCGACCTGCTTGGGACCGCGGGCCTGCCCTCGCGCAGTGAGGGTGGGTCGGCCGCCCCGCGGCGCGACAGCGGCCTTGAAACGACCGGCCGCCGGTTCAGACCGCAACGAAAAGAAGGGCAGTCCGGCACGGGTCCGATATCAAATGCCAGCTGCAGGGAGGCGACATGGCCAAGCCCGACATCCTTCGGGGCCGCATGGTGGTGACAAAACAACCCGCAGCCCCCATGAGGTCCGCCTATCCCGCGAGGAGCAAACCAAGAGCATCACCGCCGCGCTCATACTCGCCGATGATCCGCTCCTGAATCGCCAGCCTTGATACGAGTGTGTCGAGTTCGGTCCACCGTTCGAAGGCCAGGCGATCGGCAAACTCTTGATGATAAAGACGAGGGCCGGATCGGCGACGCGCCCGGCTCCGGACCTTCACCGTGATCGCTTGCCGTCCGGCGCGCGCCGCAATCTGCCGGGTGAGACAATCGAGATGCCGCAGGGTTTCGCGCCGGGCGCCGATTGCCTTCGCCAGCGGTTTTGAAGCGAGGACGTCCGTCATGATCCATTCCCCCGGGCTCGCCAGCCGATGAAGGAGGACGGCCCATGATATTCGGCATGACAGGCGGGATCGATGACGAAGCCGAACGGGCCGCGCCCGGCATATTCATCGCTTGGCACCAGGAAGCGACGCTCATCGTCGTTGGATTTTCGCTGACCGCCGACGACCGCCACGACCTCTGACATGCCGGGATGCTGATCAGAGAAGATTGCCGACATCACGATGTAGTCCGCCGCATGACGCTGATCGAACGCCCTGCGATCCTTGGCCCAGCTTTCACCCTCGGCCAGCTCGCAACCGTGGATCGCCTCCCAGACATCCGGCCAGGTATTGCGGATGGTATTCTCTGCCATAGCCCGCTCGTAGCCAGTAAACAGGTCCGGAAAGCTGATGGCTACAGCCGCCCATTCGCTATCTTCCTCGTACCATGGCGTGTCCTTCCGCAGCAGCGGATGGACTTTGACATTGCGGTCCGCCGAGAGGTGAAAGCCTCCGTGGCCGGCCGTGCTATGAGCGACGATCCCATCGGCATAGATGACCGCCATCTGCGATCCGCCCCAGGGCGTGCTCGCCGACATGCGGGTGCGCACGCGGTTCAGCGCAGCGAGATCGCGTTTATGGCCGGCGGTCTCGGCGACACGCGCCCGGAATTCGGTCTCGTCGGTCAGCCTGCCGTCGTGCCCGATGAAATCGGCACGCGTCAGTTCTGCAAGCGGCCGGCGAACGAAGACTGCGCTCGCCAAAAAGGCAAAGCCGCTCGGCGCCGTGACCATGGCAAGGACCAGGTCATCGATGCGGGCTACAGGCAGACCGTCCGCACTGGTGGCAAACTCCACCCCCGAATGATCGGGGATGGGTGGTGCCATGTTCGTCTGAAGGGCGGCGGTCATGCTGCTGCCCTCCGATCAAAATCGTAGTCATGCTCTCCGTCTTCGCCGGCGTGGTCTTCCTGCCCCTCATCGAGGTCTTCACCATGACCGCCGTCATCCTCGTGCTCGCCCGAGCCGATGACGTCGGTGGCAGCACCTGCGCGGATCCAGTCGAGCAGCTCGTCGGCCGGTGGCGCGAAGCGGCCGGATGGGTGGACGAAATGCTCATTTGCGAAATGCTCGACGAGCGCTGCGCGGGTCTCACGGACCTTCTGCCGCGGCTGAACCGAAGCCTCGGCGCAGGACGCTTCCAGCGCCTGACGCGACAGGCACGAGAGAAAATCCTCCGATCCCATATTCGGAAGGAATTCGTCGGCGCCGATCGCGTCTCCGGCGATACGCGAGATCATGCCGCTGTTCGACATGCCACGGCGGCACGAGAGAACGTCGATCAATACGGAGCGGACGGCGACCCGGAGCTGATCCTGATCGAAGGCGAGCTTGCCATGCTCGTCGAACAGACCCACCGCATGGCGCGAGAAACGCTTGCCGCCGCAGAAAGTCCCATCAGCACCGGAGTCGACGCGGACATTCTGGCCGGCGAAGGTCAGCACCATCAGCGCCATCAGCATGTCATCCTCGATCGGCGCGCGGCCGAGCGCATCATGCAGCGCGTCCGTGCGGAAATCACCGATCATGTCATGACCCTTCTGGGTCACATCCGGCCGGGCCTTCGGCGTGGTGATCGCATCGGCGTCTTCGCCGTCAGTGATCGGTTCGTTACCACCAGCGCACTTGGGCTTCGCCGCCTCCGGCATCCTGTAATGGACGGTCTGGACCTTGCCCTCGCGATCGAGATAGATCGCCGTGTGGTCGGACTTCGACGGCTTGCCGTAGACCTGGTTCGCCTTCTTCGGCAGTTCCGGTTGCCCCCAGCTGTTGACCTCGACAATCCCGCCGCGCTTCGGCAGGTTGCTGGTCATCCATTCATGCTGAGCGCCGAGAAAGCCTTCGACATTGGTGGTGTATCGACCATCCTGGTCGGCAGGCGCGAAGAGATCCTCGACCCATTCGATGCCGTAGGCCTGAGCGAGATCGTCCCCGAAGCTGGCATCCCTGGCATACATGCGCTTTTTGGTCAGGGCATTGGCGATCTGCCACCACGCTGCGGTGTCACCCTTTTTCGGCTTATGCGCCTTCCAGACTTCCTTCTGGTCGACCTGGCCGGCGGCCGCGATGATGCGCAGCTGCTGCTCCGACGGCATGTCGCCGAGAGCCATCTGCTCGAGCATGGCCGGCAGGACATTGGCAAGCAGCCGGAGCTTGCGGATCTGGCGGACGGGAAGGGCGAGAGCGACGGCGATCGCCTCCTCGGTCCAGCCGAGCGCGACAAGCCGTTCGATACCGCGCCACTGGTCGACCGGGTTGAGGGCTTCGCGGACGCTGTTTTCGACCATCGAGCGCATCGCGCCATTGTCGTTGGCAGCGTCTGCCACCAGGATTTCGATTTCTTCGAGACCGGCGGCGATGGCGAGCCGGACACGGCGATGGCCGGCATCGATGATATAGCCGTTACCACCGTCGGTTTCCGGGGCAACGACCGGCGGCTGGACGATACCGACGGCCTTGATCGTGGCAAGCATCAATGCGTCCGCCTGCGGCGACGACTTCGACTGGCGCATCCGGTCGGGGTTTTCCTTCAGAGCGCGTGGGTCAACCTTCATGATCTGCATGGGATCTGTCCTTTCGGGGTTCCGGACCGGCGCCTTGCCAGCCCTTCCTGTCTTCATTTTTCTCGAAGACACCCCCCGGACCGCCGAGCGGCCGGACTGCCGCAACTGCGGCCGAGCATCGCTGCTGCGCCGGACAAGCGGGGCTTAAAGCCCTGCGAAGGACAAGCAGCCGGGATCGCGCAGGCGGCAGTTGAGCGACAGCGGCGGCAGGAGGACAGATCGGCGACCGGCTTTTCCTCATTTCCTCTCCATCTCAGATTAAATTATATCGATGATACACTTTTATCATTTTACGTATTGCACCAAAATGATATCGGTGTATAACGCATCTCATCAAGGAGATGCAGATGACCCAGGTCGAACTCACCCACCATGCACGCACAAGAGCGCAGCAGCGCGGCATTCCATCCGAGATCGTCGGCCATCTCTACTTCTTTGGAGAGTCCAGAAATTCCAAAGGCGCCCAGACGATGTTTCTGACGCGCCAATCCCTTGCCGATGCTGCGGCAGTCCTGAGCAAACAGGAAGTCCAACGTCTGCAGCGGTTTCAAAATGCCTATCTCATCGTCGGCGACGCGCAACGCATCGTCACGGCGGCCCGTGCAAACCGCAAGCAGCACTTTTCCGCCTGAATCACACGAAGAATCCAACAGGAGCCACCACTTGGTCGAGCAGAATTCAACCCGCCAGCACTTCCTCCCGATCATCGCCGCGGCAAAGGGGGCTGATCCCTATTCCGATCCGAGAACGAGGGATGGCCTCGTGTACAAAAAGGATGGCGCAGTCGAAGTGTACTACTCGCCATTTGATCACATCGCGCACCGCGCGAAACTGGTCATTGTCGGGATCACGCCTGGCCGTGCCCAGGCAATCAACGCAGCTGTCGCAGCAAGAGTTCAGATTCAGAGCGACCGATCAACCGAAGATGCCCTGCGCGCAGCAAAGCTGACCGCCAGCTTCAGCGGAGGCGGAACACGCAACAATCTCGTGCGCATGATGGATAGCGTCGGACTGAATGCCCTGTTCAATATCGTCTCGACGGCGTCGCTGTTCACGGAAGCCGGCGAACAGGTGCATTTCACCTCGGCTCTGCGGTATCCTGTTTTTGTGAATGGAGAAAATTACAACGGTAATCCGCATATGCTGAAAACCCCGGTTCTTCGGGAAATGATCGAGACCTATCTGGCGGAAGAGGCAAGGGCGCTTCAAGGGGCTGTCTGGCTTCCGCTTGGTCCCAAGCCTGCGATCGCCCTTCAGCATCTTGCGGGCCTTGGCCTCTTGCGGCCCGAGCAAATTCTCGATGGAATGCCGCATCCGAGTGGCGCAAACGCGGAGCGAGTAGCAGCCTTTCTCGGCACCAAACCCGTAGATCAACTCTCAGCCAAGACGAACGCAACCCAAATCATGGCAGCAAAGAAGAACCTCATCGAAAAGATTGGCCTCCTGGAGTCGCAGGGAGACGTGGCATGAGTGCGATCCAGACCTCGAACCTCCCGTTCCAAAAGGACGAGGCGATGAATGAATTACGGGAGATTTTATTCGTCCAGGCCTCCCAAATTTCGCTGACCCTCAATCCAGAAGTCGCCAACCAGTTTCTTGGCGTCGAAATCGACTCCTGGGATAGCGGGCTCCATGATGACGATCGGGAGAAGATCGATCTCGAACGGTTCAACATTTCCCGGCTCATCGACCGTGCCTACGATTTTGCTTTCCAAACTGGAGCCTACTGGCAGTTCGACGGCGATGATTGGTACGAGATCTGTGGCTTCAGCGTTGGAGTGACACCGCATTCATTCGAGGGATCACAGTCGCCATGGCTTTGGGACGACGGCAAGGTTCGCCATGTCGTCGACATGGCGATCGCGCGTTACCATCTGCAGGAAAACCATACAATCAGCATCCGAGGGCTCAGTCTTCTTGCGGGAATGACGGAAGCTGCGGTGCGGAACAGCCTTAGCAAGGAAGGCATTCAGACAACCGGCAAACCAGCGAGCGTTGAACGCGACACCGCGCTTACGTGGCTATCGGAGCGCAGGGGTTTCATTCCGACACGGACGAATGAGACGCAGGAAAAAAACTGGGAACAGCACATTGGATTCCAGCTGGACTACCATCCGTTCCCAGAGGCGCTCTCACGGATAGTGAGAGACTTTGCTGGTGGCAACCTTGAACCCGTCGCCACAGCTGCGGGAATATCGGCCGACCAGCTGCAGGCGATGATCGCTGGCGAGGAGAAGGTCATCGATATTGAGAGACTTTCAGCGCTTTCGCGCGCACTCAATATTGCGGATCTGCCAAAGTTCGTCGCCAAAGGCGTGGAATTTGCCTTGCGAACCTCCCCCTGAAATCGGAATGATTGCACCGAGGTATCGCTGAGAGGGGGATTTATGGCGCGCAAGAATGATGAGATTGAATGGTCGCAAGACGCGGTGATGTATTTCTTCGGAGAAAGCGAATGGCTTGACCGTGCCGTCCTCCGTCCGCTGTCACACATCGCATTGAGTTGGGAGCTGCGCAGGACAGACACTGTCGGGGTGTTTATGGAAGAGGAAGACAGTCTCGCGGCCCTTATGAACCAGCTGATAATCGACATATCAAGAGCTACACCACCAGCGGACTATCACTCACACGAGGATGCGGTCATCCGGCTTCGCGACGGGATCGAAAACGGCACCATCTATCTCGACAGAAAGCGGTGGAGGGATCGGCAGACTGGCGAACCGCTCGATAAATCAACACTCGGCTCGCTGATGGAGCAGGCTTCAATCATCTATGAGGACATCCCTGACTTGGTACTTGCCGCCGCTGGCAGAGTTGCCACCGCCATGAAGCATGGTGATGCGACATTCGATGAACTTGATGACGGCCACGCTGACATGCTGGCCGAGATTTTGACCATCATCATCTGGGTGAGAGCCAATGCGACATGGCTGCCAGAACAATCCGAACGAGAAGCAGCGGAAGCAGCGAACCCGGTCTGAACGCCACCAAACCTGAAGAAAAAAAGGGCCGCCGGCGAAAGCCGCGGCCCATAAAGTGTGGAGATCTTTAACCTCCAGAGGGGAACAGCTGCTGCGCGACTGGGAGGTCGCAATTTGCATCAGCTATGGGCTTTATGATCCGTTTTTGATCACGCTGCACCTATTTATTGTGCAGTGCAGCTATGCGGCAGCTGCGGTCCTCGGCTCATCAGCTTTTGCACTGACTTTCGCAGCCAATGCAGCTTCGACGTCCCGAAGCTGCTTCCGCTTGGCATCGAGCTCGGCGGCAAACTGGAACGGGCTACCGGCGCGAGTTTGGTAAGATGCCAACCGCCGCTGTGATTCCTCAAGCCGCCGGCGATACTGCCTCTGCTCGTCGTCGAAGCCATCAAGCGCATGCTCCAGACGTGAGACGGCGCCAAGCGGCGTGACGGTGATGGCCAGATCGATCTCGTATTCCGCCCCGGTGCGCTGGAGCAGGGTCTCGAAGCGATAGCCATCACCCTTGCCGAAGCGCTCGCCCTCGTAGACCAGATCGAAGCCGCCGATCGTCGCCAGATGCACCTCGCCCTCCTGCTGGAGCTGAAGCAGCGTGAGGATCTCCTTCATCAGTGCGCGACCGGCTTCCTTGCGCTCGGTGTGATCTTTCCCGAGCACCACCATGGCGAAGGCCGCGCCGGCGGTCGGCCGGAGGCGCGCGATGTCCTGGCCTATTTCGTCGATACGCCGGGTTGAGACCGCGATGTCCTGTTCGGCATCTCGCATCTGGCGGCGGACGGCGTATTGGTCGTCCTCATGCGCGGCACGCAGCCGTTCGAGCCGGGCGATATCGGCTTCAAGCCCTGCTTTCTGCATGAGCCGCTCGTCGCCGGAGGCGATCGCCTTGGCCATGGCGAACTGGTTGGCCGCGCCTTCACCTACATCTTCGAGCCGACGTATCGAGGTATCGCCGGAGAGCGCGGCTGCGATGAAGCGGGCCTTGCGCTCGTTGTTCTGCCACATGCTGGCATCGAGACTTCCCTCGGTCGCGTAGGCAAAGATATCGACCTCGTCGTGCTGGTTGCCTTGGCGCACGATCCGGCCCTCGCGCTGCTCGATCTGGGAAGGAAGCCACGGGACGTCGAGATGGTGGAGAGCCTTGAGCCTCAGCTGGGCGTTGACGCCGGTGCCCATGGTTTCCGATGAACCGATCAGGAAGCGGACCTTGCCGGCTCGGACGTCGCCGAACAATCGCTGCTTGGCCTCGGTCTTTTTAAAATCCTGCATGAAGGCGATCTGCGATGCCGGCACGCCGAGCCGGATCAGCTCGTCGCGGATGAAGCGGTAGGCCGAAAAGCCACGGGACTTCTCGACATTGATCGTGCCGAGATCGGAAAAGATCATCTGGGCTGCGCCCGGAAGATCAAAGTCCTTGCCGTCTGGACGCCGATAGGTCGCCTCGCCTGTCTCCTTCCAGATGCGATGGGCGTTTCGCACGAGCAGATTGAGCTTGTTATCCGCCTCGTTCTCGGCCGCCGGCATGACAAAGCGGAGATCGATCGCCGCATGGCGACCATCGGTGATGACCGATAGCAGGATATCGTCGCCGGGCTTGGCCGGTCCGTCGCGTTTTTCGATCGCCTTGATCCGGCCATCGAGCATCTGCTGATAGGTCTTGAACAGCGCCGTCGGCTTGGCCGTCAGGATCTGGCGGCGCCCGGTCGAGATATTGGGGACCTTTACATATTGCCTGAGATCGTCGGGCATGACGACATCAGCGAAGGATCGGAACATCGCGATCAGTTCGGGCACGTTGACGAAGGAGGCGAAGCGGCTGACCGGCTTGTATTTGCCGGACGGCTGGATTTCGAGTTCGGTCGTGGTATCGCCGAAGCAGGAGGCCCAGGCATCGAACTCGTGCAGCCCGCGCTCAGTAAGTGCCTCATGGCCGAGCAGGCGCTGGATCGAGAACATCTCGCCGAGCGTATTGGTGATCGGGGTGCCGGAGGCGAGCACGAGTGCGCGGCCCGGGTTTTTCGTCTCGATATAGCGGGATTTGACATAGAGATCCCAGGCGCGCTGCGACCCGTTGGGATCAATGCCCTTCAACGTCGACATGTTGGTGGCGAAGGACAGTTTGCGGAATTCCTGCGCCTCGTCGACGACGATCTGGTCGACGCCTATTTCGGAAATGGTCAGCAGGTCGTCCTTGCGGGTGGCGAGACTTTCAAGCCGCTCTTGCAATCCTTCCTTCAGCCGCTCGAGGCGCTTGCGGGAGACGCGGTCCTCGCTGTCGACTTTGGTCAGTAGATCCTCGTAGAGCTGCAGCTCGTCTTGGATCATCTCCTGTTCGAAGGCCGAGGGAACGGCGATGAACCGGAAAGCAGAATGGGTGATGATGATCGCATCCCAGGTCGCAGTCGCCGCTCGGCTGAGGAACCGTGCGCGCTTGTCCTTAGGAAAATTGGTGTCGTCGGCGACGAGAATGCGGGCATTCGGATAGAGCGCCAGGAATTCGCGGGCGGCCTGCGCCAGGCAATGGCCGGGCACGACGAGCATCGCCTTGGCGATCAGGCCGAGACGGCGCTGTTCCATGATGGCCGCTGCCATGGTCATCGTCTTGCCGGCGCCGACGGCATGGGCGAGGTAGGTCGACCCATCGGCGATGATCCGCCAGATGCCACGTTTCTGATGCCCATAAAGAACAAAGGCGCCTGAGGCGCCGGGAAGTTTGAGATGGGAGCCGTCGAATTTGCGCGGCGCGATGTTGTTGAAGCGATCATTGTAATCGCGAGCGAGGCGGTCAGTGCGAACTGGATCGGTCCAGACCCAGTCCTGGAAGGATTGCTTGATCCGCTGAAGCTTGTCACGCGCCGCCTCCGTATCGACGACGTTGAGGACCCGGCGTTCACCGTCGACGTCCTTGAACACGTCAAAAATCTGCGGAACCCGGCTGTTGAGCGCATCGGCAAGCAGGTCGCCGGCATGGCGGCGGCTCGTGCCCCATTCGGACGTGCCGGCGGCACTATAGCCGAGTTGCCGTGCCTCGACCGTCCAGGAACCGAGCTCCGGCATATGGTGAATGCGGATATCGGCCTCCATCTTCTCTTTGACGAAGGCCACGACGTCGGCCGCCGGGATCCATGGCGCGCCGAGACGCGCGGTGATGTCGGAGGGGCGTAGGTCTGCCGGCTGGACATCGATCAAGGCGCGGACATTGCGCTCATAGGTCGGATCGAGCTCGACTGCTGCCTGCGCGGCCGCGAGTTTGGTGCGCACCGCACCCGAGAGGTATCCATCCGCTGTTTTCCAAGATCCATCGGTAGGATCGCGGAAGACGGCCTCGCCCAGCTCGTCGACCACGTCAGCGGCATCGCGATGGAGCAACTCGGCGATATGGTCGATATCGACATGGCCGCGTTCGTTCAGCACGACGGCGAGCGCATCTGCCGGCGACGTGATGGTCGGCGCCGCCGGCGGCGCGATCACCCGTTCGGAAAAGATCGGACCGGGTTTGGCCGTGTCGGTCTCCAGATTGTAGTCCTCGATCGAGGCCACCAGCCAGCAATCCGGATCGTCGCGGAAGGGTGCAAGATTGGGCTGGCGGTGGGTCTCCTTGACCTCGCCTGTCTCCGTGTCTTCCTGGATCGAGACGGTGGTGTGGTTGACCGGCCCGAAATCGCGCACGAAGCTCGACCAGGCGATCCGCAGCCGGACCTGAAGATCGCGCCAGTGCCGGTCGCTCTCCTGAGCCTTCAATACCTGGCGCACGGCGTCGCGGATCGGGATGAGTTTGCTGATGATCCGGACGTGCTTTTCCGAGATGCCGTCGCTCGAGCGGCCCTTGCGGACCATAACGGGGACGGCCGTGCCGTCCAGCATCTGCATCAGGCCCTTCGAGCGGTCGAGGAAGAAGCTGCCCTCGCGAACGGGGCCGCCCTTCGGCTGCAGATCGACGATCTCGCCCAACTCGTCCTCCAGGTCGATATCGATGGGCGTTGGCTCACCGTCATAGAGATCGGCCGGCAGGAGATCGATCGCAGCGGCGAGGGCTGCTTCCAGGTCCTCGCCATTGCGGGGGCGGCACGTATAGGTCTCGCCGAACGGTCCGGAGGTCAGCGCGTGGGTACCGAGCACAAAGTCGGGGTATCGGGCGAACCACCGGTTCACGCGGATGGCCCCTTCATCATCGGTGGCGGGCCGGACCTCATCGACATCGAGCCACACCTGATCGCCCTCCGGCTCGCCGAGTTTGCGCTTGCGAAAGAAGAGGATGTCGACGACGACATCCGTGCCGGCGTCGCGGCGAAAGCTGCCCTCGGGCAGCCGGATCGCGGCGATCAGATCGGCGGATTTGGCAATATGCTCACGCGCCGTCATATCGGCCTTGTCCATCGTCCCGTGTGAAGTGACGAAGGCGGCAAGCGCGCCGGGCTTCAGGAGATCGATCGACCGGGCGATGAAGTAGTCGTGCAGGCGAAGGCCGAGCGACCGATAGGCGCGGTCTGAGCGGACAGTGCGGTCGGAAAAGGGCGGATTGCCGATGACAAGATCGTAGATCGGCGCCAGATCGGTGCGGGCGAAGTCGCCATTGATGATCCGGGCCTTCGGCTGCAGCAGGCCGACGATACGCGCCGTGATCGGATCAAGCTCGATCCCGGTCACATAGGCGGCGTCGCGAAAGCGCTCCGGCATCAGGGCCGGGAACAGGCCTGTGCCGATGCCCGGCTCCAGCACCCGGCCGCCGCACCACCCGAGTTTTGCTATCCCAGCCCAGATCCCCCGGATGATAAATTCCGGCGTGAAGTGGGCGTATTGGGTGCAGCGGGCGAGGGACGCATAGTCTGCCTCGGAGACGGCGCTTTCGAGCGAGGAACCGAGATCGTCCCAGCCCTTGCGGTTATGTGGAGCTCCACATAACCGCAATTATGCGGCGAAGATAATTATGCGAGGTCGGAGACGTGGATGGTCGCCTTGGCCGACTTTCCGACATCCACCGACTCCACATAACTATGCGCTATCGCGTGGCAAGCATCGCGATCAGTTTATCCGGCGGGCGGAATTTGCCTGGCTTGATGCCGAGTGGCGCCAAAGCGTCGAGCATCTCGAGTTTTTCGGACGGGTCAGCGCGCAGATAGATCTCCGTGCTCTGGAGAGTGGCGTGACCCAGCCACAGCGCTACTTTGCGAATGTCGCGCGTCGCCTGAAGCATGTGCATTGCGCAGCTATGGCGCAGGACATGGGGCGATATCGACTTCGTCGCCAGCGTCGGCGCGACGCTGACGGCGGCGGCGGTGTGCTTTTCGAGGATGTATTCGAAACCGGAGCGGGTCATCATCCTGCCAGCGTTGTTCAGGAAGAGCGCCGTGTCGCCATTCTTGGGTCTGACCGCGATCCAGGCGCGGATCGCGGCTGCGGTCTCCTGCCAGAGCGGTAGCACGCGCTCTCGACGTCCTTTGCCGATGATATGGATGCTAGCGGGTGACCGTCCGTCGAACTGGTCGAGGGTGAGACCGACGAGTTCGGAAACGCGCAGCCCGCCGGCGAAAGCCAGATGCAGCATGGCTCGATCCCGAATGCCTGATAATGACCGCCGATCCGGTGCATTAAGCAGCGCTTGCACTTCGGTACGCGAAAGCGAAGCCACGAGCGCCTCGTCAATCTTCTTCATCGGAATGGCGTGCACCCTAAAGGCCTGATCCAGCACGGCGGGTACGCGATGCTCGAGATAGCGGAAGAAGGACTTCACGGCAGCCAGCCTGGCGTTGCGCGAACGGGCTTTGTTGCCACGCGTCTCTTCAATGTGTTCGAGAAAATTGAGGATCATCGGTACGTCGATATCTTCGATCTGCAGCAGACACGGGCGCTTGCTCAATCGTCGCGCGGCGAACGTCACCAGCAGCTGGAAGCTATAGGCATAGGCATCGCAAGTGTGAACGCTTGCGCGTCGTTCCCGGGGAAGATGTTCGCGCAGGAACGCGGTGAGGTGCTGGGCAAGCTGGGTCATGCCGTCACTCCTCGATGCAATGTCTCGCTGGCTGCCGACATATGCGTCATCAGCTCCGGCGTTGACTGGAGATACCAGTAAGTATCGGTCACATGGGCGTGCCCCAAATAGGTGCTGAGGGCGGTGATATGCCGCGCGACCGCCCGGGAATCGTGTGCACAGTGTTCGAGAGAGCGGACAGCGAACGTGTGGCGGAGATCGTGGATCCGTGGCCCTCGCGATCCTGCAGCGCCTCGCAAGCCGATCGATCGCATGATCTGCAGGAAGACGGTTATCACTGTCGGATAAGCGAGCGGCGTTCCCTGATGCGATATGAAAAGCGCATCGCTCTGACTTGCTGCCTTCAGGCGAGTGGCGAGGTATCCGTCCAAGGCGCGTCGGGTCGTCGGGTGGAGCGGCAGCATCCGGCTCTTCTTGAACTTGGTCTGGGCAATGATCAGCCCATCGTCGGTCACATCCGGCAATCGAATGGCGATCGCCTCCGAAACACGCATGCCCGTCGCAGCAATCAGCCCAAACATCGTGGCGTAGGTGAGAGGCCGGATTGAACCGTCAGGGCCAAGTCGCTGAGCGTGGTCGATCAGCCGTCGGATCTCCCCGGGACTATAAATATAAGGTGTGCGGCGGTTGCGACTTGCGCGGCCGAAAAGATCAGCGGAGGGAACCTCATGGCGCGAATCTTCCGCATGCAGCGAGAGCGCGAAGCGACGGACCGCCAATAGGCGGTTGCGACGTTGTTCGGGTGAAGGCGCCTGTAGCGCCCACTCGTGCACAGTTGCCGTCGTTATAACATGCTCACCGCGATGCTCGGCAAAGGTGACGAAGTTGCGCAGGAGAATGCCTGGGGTCCGAAACTTGAACCCCAGGGCTTGATGCAGCGCCGCATGATCGGCGAGGAGCTGACTCAGCATGGGAGCTCTCCCGGCCAGGGCTGGGCAACCTGCTCCAGCATCGCGACATCGACCTTAGCGTAATATGCGGTCATATCGATCGAACGGTGACGCAGCACCGCGCCAACCGCTTCGAGTGTGGCCCCCGAGCGTAGCATCGAGGTTGCCGCCGAGTGGCGCAGCAAGCACGCTCCCGACGACGGGGGATCTGAAATGCCCGCACGTTTTAGCGCCAGCGCTACGATCGTGGAGACATGACTGGACTGTGCAAATGACCGGAAGGGTGCAATCATTGTAAGAAAGACCGCCTCTTGAGGCACGCGCGGCCGCTCCTGCTCGATGTATGCGAGAAGTGCGTCACCGACGTCCTGCGGTAATGGCAGCCGAACTTGCCGACGCGCTTTGCCACTCAGGCGCAGCATACCTGACGTCCATTCGATGTCGTCAAGCCTGAGTCCGGCCACATCCCCGGCCCGCAGTCCCAGACGAGCTAATAGAAGCAGGATTGCCCGGTCCCGCAGGCGGCCTCTGCTGAGTTGATCGCAGGATGCAATGACGCGTTCGACGTCGGTGGCTGCAAGATACCGCGGCAACGATGAAAGGCGCCACTGCAACACCGGCGGAACAGCGTGATCGAGGTTGGGGCGGCACAAGCCGGCACCCGCGAGGTAGCGAAGATAGCTGCGCAAGGCGCTTGTTATGGTCCTCAGGTCGGCCGGCCCGGCTCGTTCGCGCCACGCTCGAAGAACATTACGGATCAGGGCGGCATCATAGTCGAGGGTCGCCGTGCCAAGCTCCGGCAACAGCTTATGTAGGTCGCGAAGATGACGGGCGATCGTTCGTCCCGACAGTCCTCGGTGGACGCGCAACCAGCTCTGATAGCCGTCAAGCAGGGGATATGGCGACGCGATCTTCAGGGGTGGGCATGCGACACCTGCCTCTTGCAGGAAAACAACGAACCTCCTGGCACGGCTCGAGTATTTTGGCGAGATCCGCGACCACTGCCGCCCGCCAGGACATCTGCAACGATGTTCGGCAAAGCGACGAACGACATCACAATCAATGACGTCGATCGAGATACCCGCTCGACTAAGCCAAGCTGCGAAATGACGAGCCGACGCCGTGTAGCCTTCAATAGTCAGCGGCGTATACCTCTGAGCGGCAAGCTCGTCCGCGAACCGATCGATCCATGACGACATTGGGCCGGGATCGAGGAACCGGTGATTACGATAATTGGCATCCATCATTCTTCGCTCTCCTCACAAGTGAACTCATCGTGAGGGAGCATAGTTATGTGGAGCGGACGTGTATGCTCGATCTATCTAAGTATCTACGAAGACGCCATAATCCGAGATGGGCAGTGACAGCACTGCATAATTATCTTCGCCGCATAATTGCGGAAATCGACCTCACCGGGTTGGCGGAACATACCGTTGGCCAGCTCGCCGGCTCCGAAGCCGGTGAAGCGGATCAACTGCGCTTGCTCTTTGGGCGTCGCTGGCCGGTCCTGCTTGGCGATGCCGTCGGCAACGAGGATCGCCGCGACATTGGCGCTGGCGCGATCCTTCCAGGAGGCGCCAAGCGCTCGGTCGCCGCCGAGATAGAAATTTACCCGAAGCCCTGCGCGCCGGGCGGGGATGGCGGTGGCCGGCAGGGCGGGTGCCGGTGCTGGCGGCACGGGATCTGGATCGTCGTCATTGGCGGCTTTGGGCGAGAAGTCACCGAAGGCGGTGACGCCCAGACCAAGGCCCGACGAAAGGGCGCTCGAGCCGAACATGTCGAAGGTAAATGGGTCATTGCTCACGGGAGGGCTCCTTTGGAATAAGGGCGTGCGAAATCGTCCGGTCGAGAATTCGACCGGCTGCAACGCCGATTTTGGGTGGATTGGTCTGGCTTATGCGGCCAGGATCGAGGGGAGGTGGCGCAGATGCACCGGCAGCTTGGCGGCGATCTCATCGTCCGACAGGGTGTCGAGTGGTTTTAGGAAAGTGCCTTCCTTGCCGCCATAGAGCATCACCATGCGATGCCCGTGCATCGGCTTCGGCCAACGGTCGCCGGCATAGCCACGATAGTCGTCTGCGGTCGTGCTCCAGATATGCTCGAGCCGTTCCTCTCGGCTCATCACCCGGACGGGCCGGCTTTCGCGCGAGACAATCGCGGCACGCATCGCCTCCACCGAACTGGGATCGGAAAGGTCGCAATAGGCGTGGAAATGACGGATAGCACCGTCGATCCGGATGGCGTAGAAGACCGAGGTCACGGAGCCGGCCATGAACTCACGCATCGCAAAGATCGGCCCGCGCATCCAGAGTGGCGGGAGGATATCCAGCATATAGTCATAGGATATCTCGTCGATCTCGAACCATTCTCCGGCGTAGAGCAATGGTTGATTACCGTTTAAACGGTCGGGCCGCTTTGCATGTCTGTTGAACATGCGGAACATGTCGGTGCGCTTGGCCACGCCTTGAAAGATTTTACGGGGGAGGCTTGTCGAGGTCATCTGTTTGATCCTTTCGGTTTTTGGACCTGAAGCGGCAGCACTCGTTACAACCTCGCCGTTCTCTTCAGTCCTTCATGACCCCTCCCGTCTTGCCGGCCTCGTGTCCGGCTGGGTCAAGGGCCGGCCCTGGCCGGGCGAAGCCTCCCTTGATGCGGCCGGCGCGCATGCGGCAGGCCTCACCTTTCCTCTCCATTCTTCTTTCCCGATTTTCCGTTTCCCTGTTTTGCAGAACCTCGTTCCAATCCTCTGCCGGCGGCCGGAGGCGCTGCCAGTCGCAGCCGGATGCCACCGCGATCGCTCGTAACCGCTCCGCATAAGCATCGCCTTGGGAATTTGCGTCGGTGGCAGCGACGAGATTGACCTTTGGCCGCACGGCAAGAATGGCAAGAGCAGCGTCCGTTGCAGGTGACCAACCGCCGCCGGTGCTGAGATAAAGGGTTTGTTCGCGTGGACCTTCGAGTGCTGCGAGGCTCATCGCATCGATCGCGGCCTCGGTGACGCAAAGGCGGGTGGCCGCGGCCGGTCCAAGCCGGAACAGGATCTTCGAACCACCGGTCGCGAAGCCGCGCCACTCGGGACCACGCTCTTCCCAGCCGACAACAGCGCCGTCACCGTCCACATGTGCAGCCCACATGCTGCCAAAAGCTCCCTCTCGTAGAACACCTTCCCGGATTGCCTGTCGGACGATCGCAACCGGAATCCAACGCGCCCAGCACAGATAGCGCCACGCCCCAGAACTGGGTGAGGGCGCCCGGCGACTTCTCCAACGGTCACCGATGTCCTCGACCAGCGCTGGAGACCGCGGAGACCGCCATTCCCGGCGGGAGAGCCGAAAGCCGACAAGAGATGCAACACTCTCCGCTGCGATCGGAAACGAGACGGAGGCGAGGAACATGGCAAGACCAAAGACGTCGCCTTTCTCATCGCTGAGCGGATCGAACCAGCCGCGTCCATCATGCGTCACGATGACGATGTTGCCGCCATGCCGGTATTTGACGGCGCGGCGGGTGCTTTCCTTCAGATCGATTTCAAAGCCGGCCCGCTCGAGTACGGCTTCGCAGCTGACCTTGGCGCGGAGCGCCTCCAATTCTTCTCTTTTCATATTTCCATCGGCCGCCGCGCGGCCGTCCTCTCTTCCTTCCCGCGGATTGCGGGCCACAATCACCCCGCCGCGAAGAGCGGAGGGGACAAGGGCGCTGCGCGCAACTGACAGAAGTTGCAGCAGGGGGCGGCGGCAGAGCTTCCCTTGTGGCCGACCGCTCGCCAGCGGCAGGGTCGAACGGGTCTCAATGAGACCCGCGTGGAAAAAACTGGTGCACGATCTCCAGATCGTCTTCGTCATCGAGTTCGTCGGACGGAAGGACGCCGAATTCATCGCCCGATTTGAAGAGGGTGATCGGAACCATCAGATCGTGGCAAAGCTGGTAAGCGAAGGATTGAGCGAGAGAAAGATCGTGCGCCATGTTCGTGTGCTCCATCGGAAGCGGGCCAATTCCCGCTGATGGCTCCTCGAAGAAACAGGAACGGTCGCGATCACCGCGCAGGCGAAGACGGAGCGGCGGTAGCTTTAGCTAACCGACCCCTTGAGGGTTGATCGTCGGAGACCCGGGCCTGTTTCAGGACGCCATCCCAGAAAGCGGGATTGGACTGATTTCGTTGTTGCCGCGGCCGGCGCTCCCTCTCACATCTACTCAGCGGCTTCGCCCATTCAAAATAGCATTGCCAATGAGCAAACGTTATGATTGCATTCCATTGGGGAATTAAAGGGGTGGAAGATGCGCAGAAGAGAATTTCTTCACGGATCAACGGTGTCGCTTGCCTTATTTGGTAGCGGCTGCAGTCGAACCGATCCCGGCCCGATTGACCCTGTTGGCAAGCGTCTGATCATCGATATGCATTGTCATGTCTTCAATGCCTCCGATCTGCCTGCCGCACGATTTCTGCGACAGGTCGTGATCAGAGACTTCCCGAAACAGTCCGCCATGAAGACGTTCGCGATCCGCGACCCTGATGTCCTCGACCGGTTTCTCGAGCTTATCCTCATGCTTCTCGGAGCCGATAAGGCACCGACAGCCAAGCAGGAGATCTCATACCTAAAAGGTCATAGAGCACCAAAGCGCAGAGAAGCAGCCGATGGGCGCGAGTCTGCAATTGCTGATACAGCAAGGTTTCTCGTAGCACTCGATCGCCGCCGGCGTAATTTAGCAACGATGTCGGTGCCATCGACCGAGGAAAAGAACCGTGCTGTCAAGGACGAGAAATTCCTGACCTACATGCTCGGTGCCCGCACAGACGTCATGCGGGCAGATTCCGAAATGAGCCTCGCAGAGGCATCGATCGCCAGCCGCGAAGCGTTCACCTCTCGCGGAGTAGTTTCGCGCTATCTCAACTGGTTCAGCCTGTTCAGGCTTTACCGACACGTGCTTGTCGAAAAGCTCATCGAAGACACCCGTCGCCAGGGCTTCAAACCCATCATGCTGGCCCCTGCCTTGGTGGACTATGACGAGTGGCTTTACGAGGATGTTACATCTCCGCTGTCCGAGCAGACGGAGGTGATGTCGGAAATCTCGCTGCGGTGCGCCAGGAAGCCGGACGGGCCTGTACTGCATGGCTATGTGGGCTTCGACCCTTTACGCCAAGTCGCGTTCGAGAACCGCAAAGGCAAGACAAGTTCCCTTGGGACTGTGGAGCGTGCGCTCAATGAGTTTGGGTTCGCGGGTGTTAAGCTCTACCCCCCGATGGGGTATCGTCCCTCGGGAAACAAAGGACCGTATCCAAAGCGGTCAGTGGATTTGCTGGGATTCGATCCCAGCAGGCAGATGGATGAGGCACTGCGCAAACTTTACGCCCTGTGCAGCGACCTTGACGCGCCAATTCTAGCCCACGGTTACTCGTCGAACGAATCTGGTGATGGGTACGCCAAGCGAGGGGATCCACACTACTGGATCCCGGTATTCGACGACTTCCCTAAGCTCCGCGTCTGCTTGGCCCATTTCGGTCGTTTCGATGCAGCGTCCAAAGGACGTGAGAAGCTTCTCTTTCCGCAGCGGAGCTGGGAGTGGGCTTTGGGCGAGTACATCAAAGAGCACCCCAGGCAGAAAATCTACGCCGACATAAGCTACTTTTCGGAAGCATTGAGCGACGACGCGACGTTTCGCAAGGCGCTTGCTGCGAACTTTCGCCTCTGGACCGCATCGTTCGATCCCGATGTCGACAGGCTGATGTTTGGTACAGACTGGCTAATGCTTGGCCAGGAAAAAGGCTACGAACACTATGTCGGCCGGGTGAAGGATTTTCTGCTCACCGATTGTGGCTTCAGTGAAGATGTCTGCGACAAGGTGTTCCGACGCAACGCGCTCACCTTCTTGCCACTTCAAAAACGAAGTGTGGGGAGAGCACGCCTCGAGGGTTGGTATCTCAGGCATGGTCTCGCGCCTGAACGATTGCCGATCGCGCCGGAGGGCGTTTTCGCGAGCCTGTTCCGTTGAGCCGGCCCGCTGTCGCAGTGCCATCATCTGCTTAGACGATAGTGCCGAACTTCGCATGCATTGAACGCCAGCAGAAATGAGCGGCACCCTGCTGGTGACCCTGCCGCAAAAGGGGGATGTGTTGAGTGATTTCGAAAATTCCGACATTAAAGATGGCTTCACATGCAAGCTCTGGCGCGGCGAACGCATGACGATGCTGGGTTTTGACGTTCACGCGCCAGAGCCCGACTTCGTAGGCTTTTCCATAGAGGTCAAGTCGCCGAAATCGTCCGAATTCGTTCCCTTACGCAACCGGCTTGCCTTTTCGTATCCCGCCGGCGCGGGCAACGAGGTCACTGGCGACAGAAACTTCCTGTCGACCAGTGCTCCGTTCCAGAAATTCCGCTGGACGCATTTTCCATATCAGCCTGTCGACGGCACCTACAGCTACCGTGCCACCAAGCTGCATATGCCACGCAAGGACGAGCTGGTGCCGGGCACAGGTATCACCCTCGACATCGAGCAGGCGGCGGTGACCTATGACGGGCTGCTTGATATCGGATTCACGCGCAATTTCGCGTCGTCCCAGGCCTACAAGGAACAATTCCAGGGAAGGGACGACATTATTCCCTTAAAAGCCAAGGACGGGCTCGATTTTTCCAAGCCTAATGTCTGCAACAAAAGCGGGCAGACCGTCTATGAGTGGTTAGGCTTCGAAGCGCGCGACCTGCTCTTCAATTTCATCGCCGATGCCTTTGCCGACGCTGAGCTGACGCTCGATGTGATGGCCTACGATCTCAATGAACCGGACATCGTGGCAGCGCTGGAGCGCTTCGGCCCAAGGATGCGGGTGATCATCGACGACTCGTCTTCTAAGGAAGACGGCGTCCCAAGTGGCCACGATCTGCCGGATAGCGCAGAATCGCGGTCAGCGGAGCGATTTCGTGCGGCTGGCGCCGATGTACGACGCACACATTTCCAGAACCTCCAGCATCACAAGATCCTAATCGCCCGTCGAAAGGGTGTTGCCGAGAAAGTATTGTGCGGCTCCACGAACTTCACGTACCGGGGCCTGTATATTCAGGCCAACAATATGCTTCTCTTCCATTCCGCCGGCGTCGCGGGACTATTCGGGCAAATGTTCGATCTCGCGTTCGCCGATCCTAAAAGCTTCAAGAAGCAGGATTTTTCCAAGACATGGCATAGCGTTCACACGGAGGGGAAGCCGACTGTGCAGATTTGCTTTTCGCCTCATTCCCAGACTGATCTGTCGCTCAACCCAATTCGCGGAGCGATCGATCAAGCAACGTCGTCGGTTCTGTATTCTGTGGCATTCCTGGGCCAGATGACGAAAGGACCTACGGTCGAAGCATTCCGCCGGCTGATGAAGCGACCGGTTTTCAGCTATGGGACGGTCGATGCACGGCGCGACATGGAACTGCGAAAACCTGATGGATCTATTGGGCTCGTCGATTTCGCATATCTCGCTCGAAAGGCCCCTGAACCATTCAGAACTGAATGGAACGGTGGCAAAGGCCGGAACATCCACCACAAATTCCTGGTGACAGATTTCAATCTTCCGACCGCGAAGGTCTTTACTGGTTCGAGCAACTTTTCTCCGTCGGGCGAAGGCGGAAATGGCGATCATCTTATCATGATCGAGGATCGTAAAGTTGCTACGGCCTATGCGATTGAAGCGGTTCGTGTCTTTGATCACCTCCAGTTTCGCAACAGGATGCGGGATGCCTTCGGGAAAAAGGATGCGAAGCTTGAAAATGCAAAGCAACCGAAAGCGATGGTCTTGAAAAAGCCATCAGAGATCAGCGGCGAGGAGGCCTGGTTTGAAAAATTCTATAAGGCGGAAAGCCAGGCGCTGAGAGATCGTGAGTTGTTTTCAAGATAGCAGCCTTGATCGCATGCGAATGTCCCTCCAGGAGCTAAATGAGCCCTAGAAGAGTTGCGGTCTTGTGAGCTTCTTCGAGGCTGCTGGCGTTCAATCGCATTGAGATCGAGTGCAATTTTCTCTCCACCTCCCGCTTTGATAGTCCCTCGATCTTTGCAATGTCTAAAAGGGGGCGGCCCTCAGAAGACCATAGAAGGACCATCAATTGGTCGACCGTTATGTTGGAGCCCGGCACCAAAGAGTACCTCCCATTCCGAATTCGCTCACGTACGCCCGCAGGTTTGACCCTGCGAGCGCGCTTTTTCGTATTTCTCCATAGCCTGAGATGAGGAGCCGGTGGATGTGCGGATCCTCTTGGCGCTCAGAGCTTACCGAGCTTTGAGGAGATTCAATATTTCGCGCTTCATCGCCACAAACGCCGGATCCAGGACGAGTTCATCCTCGCGCGGTCGAGGAAAGTCCACCGTGAGTTCCTTCACGATCCTTCCTGGTCGACCGGACATGACGACAACGCGATCGGCCAAGTAAATTGCTTCGTCGATATCGTGGGTCACGAAGAGCACGGTTTTTCGTTTGTGTTCCCACACCCGAAGCAAGAGCTGCTGCATCGTCTGTCGAGTTTGACTGTCGAGCGCTCCGAACGGTTCATCCATCAGAAGTACAGCGGGATCATTTGCCAGCGATCGTGCAATCGCAACGCGTTGCTTCATGCCGCCCGAGAGTTCAGAAGGATAGCGTGCACCGAACCCTTCGAGCCCCACTTCGGATAGGTAGTAGTCAACAATGTCCTTGCACTCGCCCTTTGGCATCCCCTTTCGACGGGGGCCGAAACCGATGTTTTCGGCCACGCTCATCCAAGGGAAGAGTGTGTAAGACTGGAAAACCATCCCTCGATCAGGCCCTGGCCGATCGACGTGTTGCCCACGTACAAGGATGTCACCGCCACTGCGATCTTCGAGGCCAGCAACGAGATACAAAAGGCTGGATTTTCCACATCCGGATGGGCCGACGATCACGCAGAACTCTTGTGGCTTCACATCAAGCGATAGACCATCAAGGGCAAGAAGTTCGGACTTGCCACTTCCGTATTTCAAGCTGACCTTGTCGATCGTGATATCTGGCTTCACGTCCGAGGCCGCGATAGAATTGTTCAACATCAGCATTGGCATTACCTCGCCCATGGTGCGATCGCACGACGTGCAATCACGAACAGCTTGTCTGTAGCCAGCCCCAGAATGCCGATCAGGGCTATGGCCATGAAGATCACATCGACCTGGAAGCCTCTCATCGCCTTGAGGGATATGTATCCAAGACCAGATCTGGCTGCGACTAGCTCGGCAACAACAAGATATGTCCATGCCCACCCCATCGTAACCCGCAGAACATCAAGGATACCGGGAAGCGCGGCCGGGAAGACGATCGTTCTAAGGACCTCAGAGTTTCGCGTTCCAAGCGTGTAGGCAGCGTTGACCAAATCGCGAGGCACGCTTCTGGCACAATCTGCCATCATCACGAGCTGCTGAAAGAACACGCCAAAGAATATAACGGCTACTCTTTGCTCAAGCCCGATACCAATCCAGAGGATGAAAAGAGGGACGAAGGCGCTGACCGGAAGATAGCGGACAAAATTTACGACCGGCTCAAATGCAGCTTTAGCTGCCCCGTATGTGCCCATTGCAAGGCCGAGTGGCAAAGCCAGGATCGACGACAATGCGAAGCCTATAATCACGACTTCGACGCTCGCAAAGAGGTGATTCCAAAGTTCGCCCGATGCCCCCATTCGAATTGTGGTGGCGACCACATGATCCGGCCGCGGCAGGAACATTTCCGGGACAAAGCTATCGTAAGTCAGCCCTAGCCAGAGAACGATCAACAAGGCCCAGATGCCAACACTCGATCCCAGAATCAGGGTTTTGGATGTTGGTCCGAACGGCACCAGCCCAGCACGAACGGCAAATCTTCTGCTCATTTTGGAGCCTCTATTTTTCGAGGAAAGGAGAGCCGGCGCTCTAATCAATGAGCGCCGGCCACTTCCGTCACTTGCCGAGGAAAGACGCGTCGACGACATCGCCATACTTGATGTCTGTCTTGAGTTTTCCGAAGCCACCCCAGATGTCGCTAGCGAGACCGATCAACTTGGCCATCTCGCTGCCATCTCCCCCGTTGAAGAAGGCTTCGTTGCGATCTTTGCCGTAGAAGGTTACGCCAGAGGCCGAAGAGGCAAAATCCTTCGGATCGGTAAGCCAGCCCCCGACACCCTTCGCCATGATCTCGTATGCCTTCTGCGGATCCTTGGCGATAAGCTCATTGGCACGATTCAGACCGTCCACCAGGGCCTTTACGTCGTCAGGTTGGTTCTTGATTACGTCACAGCCAAGCACGACGACGTCAACAATGGCGCCGGGGGTAGCCTTGGAGTCGATGAGCACGCTGCCCTTGCCCTTGCTCTTTGCGAGTGTGAGGTGAGGCTCCCAGGTCACTGCCACCGGGATGCGATCCGCCATAAAGGCAGCCGCCGCATCGTCTGCGGTCATGTTGGTAATCGACACGTCTTTTTCCGTCATCCCATTCTGCTTGAGAAGGAGATTGAACCAAAATTGTGAGACGCCACCCTCATTGAGGCCGACTTCTTTACCCTTGAGATGAGAGAAGGATTTGATATCGCTCGAAACGAGGACGCCATCGCCGCCATGACTGTCATCGAGAGCGTACACCGCCTTGAAGCAAGCGTCTTTCGAGCGATATTGGATGTAGGTATCGACAGTGGTAGCGACGCCTTGAAGTTCCTTCGAAGCAAGGCCGGCCATATAGAGGGACGACTCCTCTACTATATCGAGTTCAACGTTGAGGCCCTTTTCCTTGAAGTAGCCAAGGTCCCGCGCGAGGAAGAGCGGGCCGTAGCCCACCCAGGTAACCATCCCCATTTTGATTGTCCCGGCGCTTGCGGCGCTGTAGCCGCCGAAGAGAAAGGCGCTTGCGAGGAAGGTTGCGCCGATGCGGCGAATAAATGAAGACATTGTCAGTTCCCCTTTTTTGATGTCACCCGCGCGAGTTTCAGAGGTTCGCGGCAGTCGGTTGCACCAAGAGGAAAGCACTCTTTCTTGATCGAAAAAATTAGCATTTTCGATCAATCTGGTTCAAAAAAAACTATGCAGATGGTGGCACGTGTGGATTTGCTCGATTTGGAGCTAGCGCTTTGTAGCACCCATCGATGGGGCAACCATTCCAGGAATGTAGTGTTTTGAAATAAATGACCGCGCATGCGCCAAAAAAGCACTGCGGAGGCGATATTCGCGCATCTGGCGCAATGTCAAAAGCCCTATTGTCATTGGGCGGTGATCGCCCGATAGGCGAACCCTGACGACCTTGCGACCATCAAGGGCCTGATCCGATCGCGGGGTCACATTTGCGAGAGTGTAGCCGTAACCATTCGCGACCATGGTCCGGATAACATCCGGTTGAGAAATACGATACGCGATTTTTGGCTGCAAACCTTCCTTCATGAACAAGGCCAAAAAGTATTCGACGCTCAGTGGCAGGTCGAGGAGGATCAGAGGAAGCTCGGCCAGTTCTTTGAGCGTTACAGCCGAATGGCGAGCCAACGGATGAGCCTCGCTAACGACCGCATGGACAGGAAGGTCAACCAAGGGAGAGTACTCGATATCCTGAGGAATCTGGAGGTCATATGAGACGACGACATCCAGTTGCGCCTTCGCCAGTCCCTCCAACAGACCCCCCTGGTGATCGACGAAAGGCCGCACGATCGTGTCAGGAAACGCGCTCTGAAAAGAAACCGAAAGTTCCGGCAGAACCATAGCCGCGAGCGTCGTCAGGCAGCCGACATTTAGCTGGCCGCGGACGCCGCCGCTGCTTTCCGAGGCGATCGCATAAAGCGAACCTGCTTGCTCAGCCAATCTCTTGGCCTCAAGCAACATCGTTTTTCCAGATGGCGTGAGAGATAGCCCTTGAGCATGATGCCGTATGAAGAGCTGTACGCCCAGTTCGCTTTCGAGCTGCGAAATTGCGGTCGAAATCGAGGGTTGGGATATGTTCAGCCGTTCTGACGCAAGCGTGACGCTTCCCGTGTCACCTGCAGCAATGAAATACTCAAGCTGTCTAAGGGTAAATCGCGAAGAGCCCATTGATATTCCTTCTTTTACCGACGTCCCACATCATTAGGACCAAGGTTTTACGGAATTCAAGGTCATAGGCCGCCAAACAACACGCCCCGGGAGAGATGTGTAAAAAATCACTCTGCCGCATTTCCGAGTGTCGGTCGCGGTTGCAGATCCGCAGGCACTACCGAAACACGTGGATCGGAGCTACGTCTCGCCGTCATCGTCGCCGCTATGCGGATTGTCGCGTCCCAGTCAAACGACCTTTCAAACGCACTCGGGGCCCCGAGTTCCGTCGCAGGTACGTGGTCTGAGATCCCACGTGATTGGTTGGAGTAGCTCGAGTTCAGTAATTCTCGCCCCAACTCGTAGAGCGTCTCGCGGCCCTCTCCGCATGCTTCGATCTGTTCCGGGTCCGCGAATTCGATTGGCGTGCTAAACTCTCGAGCAAAATGAAACTCCCTGAGCATCTGCATCAACTCCGGCATTTTCGAACCGGCGAGCATACGACCAGAATGGAGAAGGGATTGGCTTGGCATCATCAACCCGCCCGGAGACCTCTCGCATGGCGAGATTGCTGCCGTCAGATGCGCATTGATACTCTCTCGATACGCCGCGATTGACGCAAGGCGTTGCTGTACAAAGGACGGCGCCTGGTCACGCGAACGCCGCAAGTGCAGCAGTACAGCCCCTATCGTCATATCTGCCCAGCGCAAGTCATGTTGCAGAAGCGAAAACGTGGTGTAGCGCCTCAATGCCTCAAGCACGATGCGCGCAGCCTCTTTGCTGCGGTAAAAGAGAACATTCTCCCACGGAACCAAGACGTCATCGAATACAACAAGTGTATCGAGGGCATCACATGAAAATTGCTTCAGATCTGGATCTTCGCCTGGTCCGATCCCTTGCGGAGACCTGCAGTAGAACCTTAGACTTGGCGAGGAGAAGTCACAGATGAACCCGAGTGTTTGATCCGAGAGGTTGTCGGAGGCCTGCGACAGGATCACGAATGCTTGGTTGGCACATGCAGCACCGGATTCAATGTGCGCACCCCTCAGGATCAAACCAGCATCCGTCTCTCGCACGACTTTCAGTTGGACGTTCTCGCTTCGCCATCCCGATGTCCAGGACGGACGCGCAAAGGGATCGAAAGTCGCAGATACGTGGCATATGTCTTCGTTGAGCACTCTCGCGATATGGTTTCGCAGGCTCTCCCCATACTGTGGATCAATGTCGTTCAGGAGGTCCTGGGTGTCAAACAATGACCAAATTTCTCCAGCCGGCTCATCACCGGTCCAGGAAAGCATACCACCCAGACGATCAAAGATCGTATCTCGCGCTCGTCGCTTGTCCCACCAATCACCTTGAGTGTGCGGGAGCCGCGTCGAAATTTTGTTCCACTCACCGCCCTCACTATAGGCCAAAATATGCTGGATCGCCGGGTCATGATGCATATCGTAAAGCTGGATTCGCATCGCAAGATATGGCTCGAATGCCGGATGCGAAACCGGATTGGCAACGACCTCGTCATCCAGGTAGACACGCCGGCCGTCACTGATCGATTCAATGTACTCTGTGCCAGTTCGGATCATCTCATCTCCCTAAGCATCGCAGATGGTTTTCGGTCGCTCCTCCATCAGAGGCCGCGCCAGATCGGTCGAGCGCTAGGCCTGTAACTGAGCGGTAATCTGCGCCAGCATCTGGCTGCAGGCTTGAAGTTGATCTGTTTCGATATACTCGTCTGGTTTATGGCCCTGTGCCATGTGGCCGGGACCGCAAACAAACACCGGGGCTCGCAGCGTGGCCGCGAACAGCCCTCCCTCGGTACCAAACGCAACCTTGATCTTCTCCGCAGAGAGGCCTGCCGGCAGTGTCCGATCGATGTCGGCGCAGCGCATTTCATTCAATCCGGGATATTCGTTGATAATCTCAAGCTGGATCCCCGCTCCAGGAAATCGCTGCCTTACGCGGCGTGTGATAGAGTCCGCGGATCGAAACAGCTGCTCGAATAGCGCTTTAGGATCGTCCTCTGCCACGTTCCGTATTTCGAAATCGAGGGTGCAGCTATCAGGTACGATGTTGAGCGCAGTGCCCCCGGAGATCATGCCCGCGTGAACGGTCGAATATGGAACGTCATAGTCGGGATCGTGCGGGCCAGTCTCGGCCAACTCTGTCTGCAGCGCTCTAATGTCTGACAGGAAGTCGCTCGCAAGGTGAATGGCATTCAATCCCGTTGGCGCAAGCGCCGAATGCGCGGAAAATCCGCAACAAGTCGCCCTTGCTGCAGTCTTTCCCTTATGTCCGCTTGCGATCCGCATTCCGGTCGGCTCGCCAATGAGCACCCAACGCGGGTCCAGACCGAGGCCGCCCAGGAAGTCGAGCATCGGCCTGACACCGACGCACCCAATCTCTTCATCGTAGGATAGAGCGAGATAAAGTGGCGCGGTCAACCGGGTCTGAGCCGCATCGATCAATGCCTCCAGGGCACACGCCACAAAGCCCTTCATGTCGGCAGTTCCTCTGCCAAACAACCTTTTTCCCTCGCGCGTGAGACTGAACGGATGCTTCGTCCATTCTTGCCCACGAACTGGCACGACATCCGTATGGCCAGACAAGACCACGCCACCGGGACCCGGCGGACCTACACGTGCAAAAAGCGAGCTCCGGTCCCCATTTGGATGCGGGAACATCTCGAACGGAATAGTCGCCTCTCGTAATCGAGAGGCGACATAGTTGATGAGTTCGAGATTTCCGTCTGATGAGACAGTCGGAAACGAAACGAGCCTGTCGAGTAGCTCGATGACCCGACTGCTTTCCTCAGAGGCTTTTAAAGGCATCGCTTACAGAGACAGTTCAATCTCATCCGGGCCCGCCGGCGTGGGCTCGTCGAGGTTGACCTCTTCCATCACGACACGACGACGCCGATTGATAACAAGGCGAACCGCATCTGCCCTCGCGTAGTGGCCTGCCGGATCGGCTGCGGCTTTGGCGAGAATTATATCGGTGGGGTCGAGATCCGCATAAAGGATGCCCTCAACGTCTTCCGCAAGCGGATCACACATTGGCCGGCCGTCAGGACCGTAGATCATCGAGAAGCCACCGCCAGGCTTGCTTCCCCTCGGATTGAGGACATGTGCCTTCTCAGGCGTATCGCACATCATGTCTATCATCTCCTGCGAGACGACCGCAGCAGGCGCCAATACGAAGCAACCGCCTTCGACGGCGTAAATCTGGCTCGCCGCATTATTGACTTCCGGCCCGAGCGCATAGGCGACATCCCGGCCAACACACAGGGCTGGCCAACCTGCAACGTGCACTTCCTCATGCTGCGCGTACATTGCCATCTTCATCAGAGGCTGTACGTGCTCCCAGCAATTAAGAGCTCCGAGTCGACCGAAGTTTGCATCCACAACGCGCAGGTCCGAACCATCACCTTCGCCAAAAATGGTTCGCTCTACATGAGTCGGCTTGAGCTTCCGACGAGTGAGCAGAATCTCGCCCTTCTCGGAAATAATCACCTGCGCCATGTAACGGCTTCCGCCATCGCGCTCTGAAAAGCCCATCACGACCGTAACGTTCGCTTTAGCCGCGATGGATTGGAGACGCCGCATCTCCGGGCACTCGATCTCCATACTATTGGCGTGATAGCGCGGAATATATGCCAGGCTCTCAGCGGGCGTTCCCAACCAAATGAAGTATGGGAACCCGGGCAACCATGTTTCAGGAAACGCTACCAGATCAGCGCCATTCCGGGCGGCTTCGATGATGTACATCTCTGCCTTGTCTATCGAGGCGTTCAGGTCGAGAAAGACCGGCGCCGCCTGGACAGCTGCTGCTTTGATTTTCCGCTTCATTTGGTCTGCTCCTGGCGATTTGGATTGGAGAGTGGATGGACTTCAAGGCTTTCCTAAGCAGGTTCCTCTGCATCATCAGTTCGGCACTTCAAGGTCCATTCGGCCTGAGCGCTCTCCTGTTGAAGAGGCGAGGAATACCAGATGATCTGGCCTGACTATCGGAAACAGGTGGGACGGCCGAACCGTATGTCGGAGGAAATCGACCCTCCAATCCAAAGCACGCAGCCTGTTGGCAGTGCGTTTCTCATTGCGTTCAACCCTCTTTTTTTATGCAGAGATAGTGGCACGTTGCAGAGATTAGAAAAAATAGAATTTTTGGACGCAGTGCTTTAGTTTTTCCAATGCAGCCGATCTGAACTCGCAAGTGCCAGGCAAAAGAACCAATAGACGCCCGCCGAACTCAACTGAGGCACTACGGGAGGAAGCTGATTAGCTTTTTCAGAAGCAAAGCGCCGGAAATCGATAATTTATCGATGCAATGGAAAGGTTCATACTTATGACTTGAGATGAAACTCAATCCAGACGGTCAAATATCATGCCGCTTAGGTACACCTTTCGACAGCTGGAATACTTTGTTGCGGTCGGCGAGGCGGGCAGCATCGCCAAGGCCGCATCCATCGTTAATGTGTCACCGCCCTCGATTTCCTCGTCGATCGCACAACTCGAAGCGGAATTCGGGATTCAGCTATTCGTTAGAAAACACTCTCACGGACTTGCTCTCACCGCTGGCGGCCGCTCATTCTACAGAGCAGCGACACATCTCCTGATAGAGGCCGAGAACCTACGAGATCTGGCCGGAGATATCGCCGACAAGGTCACTGGCTCTCTGGCGATAGGGTGCCTTGCGACATTTGCGCAGATAATCCTGCCCGAACTGCGAAAAAGCTACGAGGTGAAATACCCCGACGTCAGGATCCATCAGTATGAGCGAGATCAGGGTCGTTTGCTTGACATGATCCTCTCGGCAGACCTGGACTGCGCATTGACGTATGACCTCGAGCTAAGCCAGGACACGTCGTTCGAGCCCCTCATCACGCTTCCCCCTTACGCACTTCTGGCTGCAGATCACAGGTTGGCTGGGCGCGAAACCGTATCGCCACAAGAACTCGCGAATGAGCCGATGGTCTTGCTAGATCTACCTCTGAGCAGAGAGTACTTTCTCTCGCTGTTTCATCATCAGGGCCTTCGTCCCAATGTCGCGGAACGCACCGGGAACCTCGCAGTGATGTTTTCAATGGTCGCGAACGGCTTCGGCTACGGAGTGGCCAACATGCGACCAGCGTTGTCTATCTCGCCAGACGGCAAACCCATGTCCTTTGTTCCCATAGAAGGAACACACCGGCCGCTCTCGCTCGGGGTAGTGACGCCCTCCGGCGCCAATGTTACGCGAAAGGTGCAATCCTTTTCGGACCATTGCCGCGAATTCATAAGAAGCCATGGCATCTTCCAGAAGGTGTAAGGTCGGAAGAGCTCGCTGGCGATAGGCGCGTCGGTGACGGTTCGCTGAGTTAGCCCCTGCCTAATTCATGCTACCGCAATCCGTAATTTCGGCCGGCGCCAGCGGCTCATACAGTGATCCCATCAATGGCTTTGTTGGGACGCGTCATGAAAACTCGTAGTGAAAAAGATCTGATTGGCAGCCTCGAGATACCTGACGGCGCCCTGTTTGGCATCCACACCTTGCGGGCAGTCAGGAATTTCTCGATCACCGGACTCCCCATAAGCCATTTTCCCGATTTCATCGTGGCGCTGGCGATGGTGAAGAAGTCCGCGGCGCTGGCGAATTTCGATGTCGGAGCCCTCTCCTTTCAACAGCTCCGCGCGATTACAGCAGCCTGCGACGAAATCATAGGCGGTGAACATCACTCCTCGTTCGTCGTGGATCTCATACAGGGCGGAGCAGGCACATCCACCAACATGAATGCGAATGAGGTCATCGCGAATGTCGGCCTGCGAAGCATGGGCCTACCAGCCGGCAGCTACTCTGACCTTCACCCGAACGACGTGGTCAACAAGTCTCAGTCGACGAACGATGTCTATCCGACCGCCATCCGGCTCGCCACGCTGAGACTGACCGAGAAGCTCACATCGGCCATGTCAAGACTGCGCGATGCCTTCGGCGATCGTGCAGACGCCTTTGTGGATATCGCGAAAGTAGGAAGAACACAGTTACAGGACGCGGTTCCGATGAGCTTGGGGCTGGAGTTCCGAGCTTTTGCCAGCGGGCTCAATAAAGATCTTCAACACCTCCGCGAAACACGTCAGCTCCTGCTGGACGTAAATCTTGGTGGAACGGCAATCGGCACGGGCATCAATGTCCCCTTGGGGTTTGCCGAAAAGGCTGTCGGCCATCTGAACCTTGTCTCTGGCTATGAGTTCCGATTGGCCGATGACCTTCTGGAAGCGAGTTACGACGTTAGCGCTCTAGTTTCTCAGTCCAGCGCGTTGAAACGCATCGCCGTCAGATTGTCCAAAATTTCGAACGATCTTCGTTTGTTGAGCAGCGGGCCCCGCGCTGGCATCGGCGAGATTATTCTGCCGGCTGTGCAGGCCGGATCCTCCATCATGCCCGGCAAGGTCAACCCGGTAATACCAGAGGCTGTCACGCAGGTCGCTTATCAAGTAGCCGGAAATGACCTTGCAATCACGATGGCGGCTGAAGCAGGAGAGCTCCAGCTGAACGCCATGGAACCAGTGATCGCCTATAATCTCTTCACTTCAATAGATTTTATATCGCATGCCATGGAAACACTCGCGGTCAACTGTGTGCTCGGCATCAGAGCCAACGAAGTTCGCTGCCATCAACTGCTTTCCAACAGCCTAGCTCGCGCTACCGAGCTTGTACCGCTCCTCGGCTACGAGAACGCAGCGGCCATCGCGAAGACTGCCAGGACGTTGGATATGACGCTGAACCAGGCTGCTGAGCGACTCGGTTTCACCATCGAACAGCCGCAGGCCATCGACGGCCAGAGATCTGCCTGACACGTCGCTGAACCGAGTTGTTAGGTCTGGGGCGCAGTCATCATCAAGAGCTAGCAACCCACCGACGTCTGGCGCAGCATAGGAAAATCCGAACCAACGATAATTGAAATCGTAATTTTCGTAAACCAGCCGCCCGGCTACACCTATCCTTCAAGGAAGTAGCCCTGGCTCCAAACTCACAAAGAGGAAGCATCATGAGTACAGAAGAAGTCGATACGCTTGTCGTGGGTGCAGGACAGGCCGGGGTTGCGATGAGTGAGCATCTCAGCAAATCAGGTGTTCATCACGTCGTGTTGGAGCGCCACCGCATCGCCGAACGGTGGAGGACGGAGCGCTGGGATTCGCTTGTCGCAAACGGACCTGCGTGGCACGACCGTTTTCCTGGACTTGAGTTTTCCAACGTCGGGCCCGACGAGTTTGCGACCAAGGAAGAAGTCGCAGCATACTTCGAGCAGTATGCAACGAAATTCAACGCACCAATCAGATGCGGTATTGAAGTAAGCAAGGTTGAACGGAACTCAGGCAAGCCCGGATTTACCGTTGAAACCAACGCAGGCACTTTTATCGCCCAGAACATCGTGGCAGCAACAGGCCCCTTCCAGGTGCCTGTTTTCCCTTCGATCATTCCGGAATCTGCAGATGTCACTCAGATGCACTCAAGTGCCTACCGCAATCCCGCACAGATCAAAGGCGAGGGTATTCTGGTAGTCGGCGCAGGGTCGTCCGGAGTTCAGATCGCAGAGGAACTGATGCGCGCCGGCAAAGAGGTTTACCTTTCTGTAGGGCCGCATGAACGGCCACCGCGGGCTTATCGTGGCCGCGACTTTTGTTGGTGGCTCGGTGTGCTCGGAAAGTGGGACGCCGAGACCCGCGCTGCTGGACGAGAGCATGTCACGATCGCGGTTAGCGGTTCGAACGGCGGTTACACCATCGACTTTCGTCGTTTGGCCAGCAGAGGCATGAAGCTTGTGGGACTGACGAAGTCCTTTGAGAGCGGCAAGGTGACTTTTGCTGAGGATCTCGCCCGCAATCTCGTGAGTGGCGATGAAAGCTATCTCTCATTGCTGGACGAGGCTGACGCATACGTCGCGAAGAACGGCATCGACTTGCCCCTTGAACCCGAGGCCCGGGTGATGCTCCCCGATCCGGACTGTGTGAAGAATCCGATCCTCGAGCTAGACCTAGCAGCAAATGATATCTCGTCCGTTATCTGGGCGACCGGTTTTGCTGCCGATTACAGCTGGCTCAAAGTGGACACATTCGATCAACTCGGGCGGCCAAAGCACCATCGCGGCGTATCCGAAGAACCTGGAATCTATTTCCTTGGTCTTCCTTGGCAATCAAGGCGCGGATCCAGCTTCATCTGGGGCGTCTGGCATGATGCAAAACACCTCGCCGACCGCATTTCGACGCAGAAAAAGTATCTCGAGTATCGGCCTTCGGCTGATCTTGCGGTGGCACCGGCGCAGCTTGCCTCTCTCGCTGAATAAGACTGAACAACCCAGAGATCGACTGGCTCAATGCCAGCAGGACCATCAAGGAGGGCTCACATGACCCACACGCGAATTCGAAAATTCAACACCAAGGAAACCTACCCGGAACAGAACCTGGACAATGACCTTTGCCAGGCAGTCGTCGCTCGCGGCTCTGTCATTTTCTTGCGTGGTCAATGCCCCCAGGATCTCGACACCGCCAAGAACCTTCCCAGCCATGATCCTGTAGAACAGACCCATAAGGTCATGCAGAACATCAAACAACTCATCGAGGAAGCCGGTGGCGAAATGGGCCACCTCACGAAGGTTGTGGTCTATATCACGGACGTTAGGCACCGCGAAGCGGTCTACCGGACCATGGGCGAATACATCAAAGGCGTTCATCCCGTTTCGACGGGGCTGGTCGTCTCGGCTCTCGCTCGGCCGGAGTGGCTTGTCGAAATTGATGCAACTGCAGTCATCCCGGATTAACGCCATGACGTTCTCGATCGTAGCAAGATGCGAAGAGACTGGAATGTTCGGCGTAGCGGTAACATCATCGTCACCTGCTGTTGCAGCTAGATGCGCCTACGCCCAGGCAGGTGTCGGAGCTGTCTCCTCACAGAACATTACAGATCCACGTCTTGGGCAAAGATCACTCGATCTTCTTGCACTCGATGCCGGCGCCAACGACGTGATGCGCATCTTACAGAATGTAAGTCCGGATATCGAGTACCGCCAGCTTCTGGCCGTTGATAAGAACGGTCGGGCAGCAGTCTACTCGGGAAAACATACTCTCGGGATATGGGCAGAGGCGCATGCAGATAATGTCGCGTGCGCTGGAAATCTTCTCGCAAATGACAGCATCCCGCTTGCGATGCTCGACGACTTTCGATCGAGCCGGGGACATCTCGGCGACCGCCTTATCTCTGCTTTACGAGCCGGTCGCAACGCCGGCGGTGAGATGGGCCCGGTGAAATCGGCAGGGATGAAGCTTGTCGGCGAGGTCGAATGGCCGGTCGCTGATCTTCGATGCGATTGGAGCGACGATTGCCCCATTGAGAACATTGCCACGCTCTGGGAGCTGTATCGCCCCCAAATGGACGCCTACGTCACGCGCGCGCTCCATCCCAACGAGGCCCCCAGCTACGGCGTACCGGGGGACGAATAAAGTCACGCCAGCTCTACTCGAAATGTAGCGGCGACACTGAATTCTCGTAGCTACATTCGAGTTAGGAAAAGCCGAAGCCGGGCGAAGGATAATCATTCTTTTTTCACGGCAAGCAGGATCCGTAGAGTCGAAGTGCCGTAGCTCGACTTCGTGAACCAGCATTGGGGTACGACTGCGGCGATAAGAGAACCAAACATAAAAAGGGAACACTCGACCATGCCATCGTCTCAAACAAACAATCACGAGCCTCCGTCGTCGGATGCGCTTCACGTCGAAACACGCAGCATTGACTACATTCCCCTCAACGAGCGCCGTGGGTCGGCAAAGGATCTGTTTTCGCTCTGGTTCGGCGCCAACGCTATGGCGATAACCTTGGTCACGGGAGGAATTGCGTCAACGACCGGACTGGGACTCTTCTGGAGCTGCGTCGCGATTGCGATCGGCACACTCGTTGGAACTGTGTTCATGGCGTATCATTCTGCGCAAGGGCCAAGCCTTGGCCTTCCGCAGATGATCCAAAGCCGGGCACAGTTTGGCTTCTTCGGCGCCAATATCCCGATGGTGATCGTTGTCGCGATGTATCTCGGCTTTTATGCTGGTGGAGCGGTCGTTGGATCTCAGGCGCTGCAGATTCTTTTGGGACTGTCTAAGGGAATTAGCGTGACCCTTGCCACGGCCTTCTCCATCATTCTTGCTATATTTGGCTACCGGATGATGCACGTCGTAGCGAGGGTGCTGACCCCGATCTACATCTTGGCATTTGCGGGGCTGAGCCTCGCGCTCGTCTTAAACTGGGGTTCCTTCCCCTCGTCCCACGCAATTCCGGCAGGATCGTTCCAGCTAACCTCTTTCATGATGGTCCTGTCTATCGTGGCCGCTTACTATATATCCTACGGTCCTTATGTCGCCGACTACTCGCGATATCTGCCGCCATCCACGAAAACCAGCCACGCGTTCTGGTATACCTACGCCGGCACGTGTGCCAGTGCACTTTGGATCATGGTTTTGGGAGCGGCAATCCAATCCGCGTTCTCGAGCATTGATACGATTGCCGCCACGAGCAGCGTCGCTCTCTCTTTCGGACCCGCGTTTCAGACCGTCATTTTGATCGTTCTTGTTCTTGGCCTGGTGAACATCGGTGCTTTGAATATTTACGGTGCACTGATGTCGTCATTGACGATCACGACTACAATCTTTCGGACATCGTCGCCTTCGACCTTCACGCGCAATACGTTCATTATCTGCCTCGGTGGATTTGGTGGCGCAATCGCAGCGATCGCGTCTACCGATTTTGTGCTTGCCTATGAAAACTTCATCTTCTTCCTGATCACATTCCTTGTGCCTTGGTCGGCTGTAAATCTCGTCGACTACTACTGCATCAGGAAAGGCAGCTACGATCCGGCAAGTCTTTTCCGCCCTGACAGCCAGTATGGCTCATTCAATAAAATCGGTCTGTTGTCCTACGCTATCGGTTGTGTCTGCCAGATACCGTTCATCAATCAGATGTTCTACACCGGGGTAATCGCCGAAATGCTGGGCTTCGATGTCGCGTGGATCGTTGGTCTGATCGTTCCTGGGCTGATCTATTATGTCTGGGCGCAACGCTTCAAAAGGGCCTCCCCACTAATGGCCTGAGGAAAACGGGTCGGGGATAACCCGACCCGTTCCCGTACGTCCAATCACCACAAACTGTTGCACCAAGGACGAAGCTGCCGGAATGTCTCAGGAACAACTATCAGAGTTCGAAAGCGCGATCCCAGGTCATCTGGTTGTTGGGCGATCTCAGCCGAGCAGGATGCCGGAAAACCATGTCCCCCCTGCGAAGCTTTTTTGCGCTCGCTTCAATCCAGGTGTGGTGGGGCTGGTGATCCAGTACGTTGGTCTGCAGTATCTGCCAGCGCAGGTCGATCAGGATGAGATACTGGCTAAGGTGCAAGCGATACGATCTTGCTTCGCGGCTGAGTTCGGCCCCGTCCACTTCGACGAAGCGCAAAGCACGGATCGCGCCGGGTATGTCAATCTGGTTTTCGCTGCTTACTGGAAAAGTGCGGAGAGCTATGCATCTTGGGAAGAGACAGTTCCCCAGGGCTGGTACCATCGAGGCCTGTCCGTTGATGGGCCGATCGGCGCCTTCCTGTTGGTTATGAAGCCCAGTGTATGGGACTTTGAAACCTCTTTTTCGCACAAGTTCCCTGAAGGGCTAAGTCATCTCTGTGATGGGTGGAGCGAACCGACGCTCGAACACACTTATTGGGGATCCATGCGCGATCGCATCCCCAAATCACAGTTCGATGCAATGGAAGCCGCTGATCTCCCGGGTTCTGATACCGGATCTGGAGACCATACAACCGGCCGCCTTGTGAGGATCCACCCGATTGACAACCTTGTGGTCATCCGCTCGGGCCAGGACTGGTCCGATGCTGGCGACATGGAGCGAGAGTATTACGAGGGTGACCTGTCGAAAAGACTGAGCAGCGGCATGTCTGAAATCTCGGACGGTCTGCAATGGGGCTGCTTCTTCCAGAACCTTCTGACGATTGTTGGAGATACAGGTCCGCTCAAAAAATCATACAGCCTGAGCATGTGGCAGTCTCTGAAACACCTTGAGGATTGGACCACCAAATCACACAAACACATGGAGATCTTCGCGAGCCGAATTGGCCATGAACAGAAGGTCCGCGGGCAGTCGATGATCCGGACTTACCATGAGGTTGCAGTGTTGAAGGCCACCGACCAGAAGTTTGAGTACTTCAACTGTCACCCTGATACGGGAATGCTGAGGCTAACCGAAAGCCGATAAGGAATGGGGCGAATTAGCGAGTTGCAAATGGCGCAAACGTCATAACGCTCAAGGGCTAACGCTATGTTGCAAGTGCCCATGCGATTTAAGCGGTTCGCCTCTTTGACCACCTCCAGTTTTGCAACAGGATGCGGGATGCCTTCGAGAAAAAGGATGCGAAGCTTGAAAATGCTAAGCAACCGAAGGCGATGGTGTTGCGGAAGCCGACGGCGATCAGCGGCGAGGAGGCCTGGTTCGAGAAGTTCTACCTGGCAGATAGCCAGGCACTGAGAGATCGTGAGCTGTTTTCAAGATAGCTACGCCGAACGCGATAACGGTTACAATAGTCCCAACCGGGCTGCGGCCTGCACTGCCTCTTGAAAAGAGGCAGTATTCAGAAGCCTGGAAGCCGCAAATAGCTGACCGTTAACTTCGTCGAGAGGCACCCCCTCGATCCGTGAAATCTCGGAGGGGGAGCGACCTTCAGAAAACCACTTCAGGGATGTCATCATATTGACCGTAATTTTAGGGTGAGGAGCCAAATCGATCCGTCCCTTTCGCGCAATCTGCCCTCGACAGCCGGCATATCTGGCAGAGGGCTAGCTACCTCTAAGATTTACTGCCGGATCGCGTTGTTATTGAACACAACCAGCAGGTTCCTTTGCGTTGGTCTGGTCGCACGCCTTGACGAGCACTTCGCGCCCTATTCCGCATGGATCGCCGCTTCCATCTTCATGTGGAAACGAGCGCGTCGCCTGCGCTAACGGTCTGGCCGGCAGGGGCAAAGACGAAGGAGATGACGCCTGGCATCGGCGCCGTTGGCCGGCTCCGCCTTTCGGCCACAGTAGTACCGGTTGCACCATGCGCGCGGTCCCGCACCTTGATGCAACGCCGACGTGGGCACTTATGCACCTATCTGAGTGCGTTGCCCGCAGCATCAAATCGGTGAATGAAACCATCCTCAGGTGTCAGCGATACACTCTCACCGATTCTGACCCGAGGGGAACCCGGCACGCGGACAACAAGTTGGCCCGCAATATCGGACTTTGCATGCACATGGGTCTCGGCACCCAGGTTCTCGATCAACTCAACAGTTGCCGGCCACAAGCCGCCTTCCGTTTCAATGCGAATGTGCTCCGGTCGAACGCCAATGGTCGCGGCCTGTAAAGCCGCTGCCGCTGGACCGGCAATGCTATTCATACGCGGCGCCCCAATGAATTCTGCGACGAAGCGGTTGGCAGGTCTCTCATAGAGCTCTTGCGGAGATCCAACTTGTTCGATCTTGCCGTGGTTGAGGACGACAATTCGGTCTGCCATCGTCATCGCTTCGACCTGATCGTGCGTCACATAGATCATTGTTGCTTCGAGTTGCTGGTGCAGCTTCATAATCTCGAGCCGCATGCTCCCTCGCAGAGCAGCATCGAGGTTCGAGAGTGGTTCATCGAAAAGAAAGGCTGTCGGATTGCGGACAATTGCACGACCGATTGCTACGCGCTGTCTCTGGCCACCCGAAAGCTGGGATGGCCGGCGCTCCAGATACCTGCTTAGGTCTAGCACCTTAGCTGTTTCTTCGATGCTCTTGTCGATAGTCGCTTTCGCGACTCCGGCCATCTCCAAAGGAAAGGCCATGTTCTGCCGGACCGTCATATGCGGGTAAAGCGCATATGATTGGAAAACCATTGCCAGGCCGCGGTCGCCGCAAGGTGTCGTCGTGACATCCTTGCCGTCGATGCTGATGCTGCCTCCGCTCGTCTCTTCGAGGCCGGCAATAAGGCGCAGTAGCGTCGACTTTCCGCTGCCCGATGGACCGACGAAGACGACGAACTCACCCTTTCCGATTTCCAGATCGAGCGGCGGGATAACGGTAGTCTTCCCGAACACCTTTGTAGTCGCGTCAAGCTTGATTTGAGCCATGTTAAACTCCGAATTGGTTCACTTCGCCGCTCATCCCTTTACCGCGCCAGCGGTCATGGATCCGGTCAGTTGTTTGTAAATGAGGCATCCGAGGATCGCCGGCGGCAGTGCGCCAAGGATCATGACTGCCGATGCAACACCCCATTGCACTCCCCCGCCACTGGCCGAGAAAAAGAATGAGGCGCCGACCGTTATCGGGACAGCTTGGCGCGTGGTCAGCATGAGGCCGAAAAGATATTCATTCCAGGCGGTGATAAAGCCGAAGATCAGCGCGGTAACGATGGCTGGCCGGATTACAGGACGTACAATTCGTCTCAAGATGACGAATGCACCAGCCCTGTCCATGCGAGCTGCTTCATCGATTTCGCGCGGAATATCGGTGATTGCATTCACCATCATCATTAGGCTCAGCGGCAGGTTTACGATCGTCAGGATCAGTCCAAGACCCGTTCGTGTGTCGAGCAACCCAACGAATTGAAACATCATGTAAAGGGGGATCGCAAACACCACGAGTGGGAGCGCGCGTAGATTAGCGACGAGTGGCAACAGGTGCTTACGGCCAACTCCCGTCCGCACAATGGCATACGCGGCGGGCAACGTCAGTAGCAGGGCCAGAAATGCACCGGTGAAAGCTGCAACGGCGCTATTGAGCAAATACGCGTAAATGTTGAAGCGGCTCGTATCCGTCAGGACTTTGGCATAATTCGCGAGTGTCGGTGCCTGTAGGATGAGGCCAGGGTTTGTCGCAATCTCCTTGGCCGGCTTGAATGACGTGACGAGTGTTACGATGACCGGGAAGTTCATAGCGAAGGCGGCGATGACGAAGACAGTCCAACGCAGGAATTTCATGACGCTGTCCTCCGACGCTCAAGGTGAGATTTCAGCATCGCGCCACCATAAAGTGCCAGAAGCGAAGCTATGAACAGCAGTGCTGATGCGGCAACTGCCTGGCCTATCTGTCCGCCTTTGAAGAAGGACTGATAGATGTAGATCGAAAGGGAGGTTGTTGAGCCGCCGGCGCCAGCGCCCGTTAGGGTGAAGACGTTGTCAAAAACACGGAAGCCATCAATGAAGCGTATGCCAAAGGCTACGAAAAGGGTTGGCATCATTATCGGCAGGTCGATACGCCACAGCACTTGGAAAGGCCCCGCCTTGTCCATCGCCGCAGCTTCCCTGATTTCGGGCGAAATCGAGATGTATGCTACGTGAAACAAGAGAAAGGCGAATGGCGTCCACTGCAGAACCTCGACAACGGTTAAGGTCCAGAACGCGTTGTTCGCGTCGAGCAAAGCTGGGCTCGATCCGAACCAGAGGTTCAAGTAATAGGGGACGGGACCGGCGAATTCATGCAGCACCAGGCGATACATAAGACCGACCATGGATGGTGCCACCATCATCGGCAGCATCAACAGGGCGATGGTCCAACCATGTTTCGTCGTGATTGGGGACAGAAAGATCGCCAGACCAAGTCCGAGCGCGCACTCAATCATCGCGGTGATGATGCCGAAACGCAGCGAGAACCAACAGGCTGACCAGAATTCAGGATCACCAAGAACCGTCTGGAAGTTGCGAAACCCTACCAACTCGGGCGAGCGCATCGTCTGGAACGTCACGTTCGAGAGCGCATAGACGATGTCAACAAGCGCAGGAAAGCTCAAGAAGGCAAGAAGGAAGGCAACAAGCGGCACCAGGAGGAGCCGACCTTCGCGTTGCTGTGGTGTAGTTTTCATAAGACACTTTCCCATCAGATGGTTGCCCAGGCGCAAGCGCGCCTGGGCAGTATCAAATTACTTGAGCAGATCGGTTATGGCCTGCGTGGCGGAGGAAAGTGCTGCGTCAAGGGTCTTCTGTCCGGCCCAATATGCCGTGAATTCCTTTGCTTGCACCTCGTAGATCGAAAGCGCATTTGCCGACGTCGCGCCGCGCATTACGTAGCCGTAGCTGCCGGCAAACTGACCGAGTTTTACCAGGTCCGGGCGATCAGCCGCGATCTTTTCGACAACTGAGGGGGTCAGTCCAGGCGAGCCTCCGGCCTTCGCATAGGCGAGAGCCGCATCTTCCGTTGCCAGCCACTTCAGGAAGCGCACCGCGCCCTCCTTGTGCTTGGAGTTCTTGTTGAGTCCAAGCCCCAGGCCGTGGATGTGATCCTTGCGACCTTCGGGACCGGCCGGCGGCGCCACCACGGCCGTATCTTCGGCAACCGCAGGCGCCTTTTCAGGGTTCATCAGGTCTGCCGCGGCTGCGTTCCACTGCAGCGCCGTAGCGACCTGGCCCGAGGTCCAGGCGGCATTGGTTTCGGGATACTCGTAGCTCAACGAGTCCTTCGGTGTTGCGCCGGCATCATAGAGCTTCTTGTAGAGTTCCAGTCCGGCACGATAGGAAGGGGAATCCACCGTTACCTTGCCCGAAGCGTCCGTCCAATCGGCACCATATGCGCGCGGCAGCGACTGGAAGACCATCATATTGAACAAGAGGTTCTTCATCTGCAGCACGGTGCCGTAGCGCACCGGGCTGTCGGGATTCACGGCCTTGGTGAAGTAGAGCGCAGTTGCGGCCCAATCGTCCCAGGTCCATGCGTCCGGCTCTTTCGGCTCCAGACTCTTACCGAGATACTTCTGCGCGATTTCGGCATATTTCGCCTTGGCGCCCTGATCAGCAAGCAGCGCGTCGATCAGATCCTTGCGGTAGTACATGAAATGCAGCGACAGATCGGTCGGCACGCCATACTGCTTGCCGTCGAACTGCATCGTTTCCAGCACCGTCTTGCCAAAGACTTTCTCTGCTTCGGCGCCCAGATCTACCGGTTCCATGAACGGCGCGTAGCGGCCGATCGAATAGGTGGCGATCAGATTGATGTCGAACGCGTCGGAACCGGCGGCAAGATCGGCTTGGAGCTTGTCGTAAAAGCCGTCGCGGTTGAAGAATAGCAGATCGACCTTGTCGGCAGCCGCCGTCGTGGCGAGAGCGTTGTAGGTGTCGACCGCAGAACGCAATGCGGTTTCTTCGGCGCCACCAGGCCAACCGAGAACAGTCACCTCCGCCGAGGCGATACCCGGGATAGCGGTGAATGATAGGACGGACGCAACGCCAGCGGCGAGGAGGCTATGAAATTTCGTCATCTTGGTTCCCCTTTGAACTTGTCTATTTTGCGAGCGCCAAATCTGCTATTCCGACAATCCCTGCCTTTGGCCCCAGGGTTGCCGCCTCCACGCGAGGTACTGCGGACGGAGCAAGGGCGGAAATTTCCGCTCTCACCTTGTCAAGAAATCCGTTGGCGAGACCAACCCCTCCGCCAACGACGATCCGAGCAGGATCAATAGAAAGCTGAATGTCGCAGCAGAGGAGTGCGAAGCGCTTAGCGACGCCATCGACAATGCCCACAGCCCAATCTTGTCCCGATTTTGCCGCTTCGAAGACCTCCTTTGGTTCACTAGCGTGACCCAAGCGGTTTGCTTCGGCTGCTATCCATGGACCGCAGATCTGACTTTCGAGCGGAAGGTTTGAACCTGATAAGCTGCGCATCTGCCCAAAGTGGCCTGCCACCCCTCGCAGAAGGTGGCCGTCGGAGACGATCCCTCCACCAAGACCGGTCGATACCGTCATGAAAACGAGGTCCGATCGATCTTCCTTGGCCTTATACTCACCCCAAGCTGCGGCCTGAGCGTCATTGGCGACGACGACCGGCACTCCGAGGATCTCAGTTGCTCGCGATTCCAGAGGAAATTCGCCTTCAATTCCGAGAGTGGCCTTGTTCATCGCACGCCAGTGTCCGTTTCGCACAGCACCGGTTACGGCAATTCCGGCAGAAGAGTAACGTCCGGCCCACGGCTTCACCGCATCAGCGATAGAGGCAAGCCAACCCTCGGGAGAACCGCTACGATCGGTTGCGAACATATTGGTTTCAAGAACTTCATCGCCTCGCACAAGCGCTGCCATAATTTTGGTTCCGCCGAGGTCAACGGCCAGAACCACAGGCGCTGGCGCGTAGACCGCGTCGAGGGCTTCACGAAACCAGGCTGTTACATGCTCAGTGCGGGTGATCGCGGATCCGACGACGACGCACGACGCCCCTGCCCGAGCGGCAGCCTGTGCCTGTTCGAGAGTGCGAATACGTCCTTCCGCAATCACATGCGGGGTGAGCTCACGGAGGGCCGCGACAAGTTCGATATCAGGGTCGACCGGCTCCGGACCGCCCGTGTAACCGGACATAGTTGAGCCCACGAAGTCGACGCCGGCGGCGAGAGCACGGCGGGCATCTTCCACACAGCTGCAATCGGCCATCGAGAGCTTGCCGGCATCGCGAACCGCCTGAGCGAGATCTTCAAGGCTAACTGGTCGAATGCGATCTGTTGCGTCGAAGGCAATGATGTCTGCGCCGGCGTCTGCAAGCGCGGTGACATCGTGAAGGAATGGCGTGATCCGGACCGGGCTGTCATCGAGGTCTCGCTTGATCAGGCCGATAATCGGGGCGCCAGTGGCTGCTCGTACGGCCGCAACATAGCGTGCGGATTCAATTCGAAGCCCGGACGCGCCGGAAGCCATCGCCGCGAGAGCAAATCCCACCACGTATTGGCTGTCGTCCATGGCGCCGCCTGGCACAGGCTGACAAGAGACGATCAGAGCGTTCTTGAGCGTATCTTTCAGATAGCTTCCGTAATTGTCGACATCGCGTGTCATGCTTCAAGCTCCGATACTTGCGCGTGCTCCAGGTTCTGTGCAGCTGCCTTGTCCAATACGAAGGTTGTGTTCGCGTGCCTCAGTAACGCAGAGCCAGGAACGTCTGCCGAGGCTGGACCCCTGACGCTGGCTTTGACCGCGTCCGACTTTCCGGCGCCGGTCGCAAGAACGATTATCTGTCGGCATTCGAGAATGGTGCCGATGCCCATGGTGATCGCGTGGCTTGGCTGCTTTCTGCCTGCAGCGAAATACGCGGCATTTGCCTCGATCGTCGACTGGGTCAGAGCAACCCGACGTGTTCGTGAGCAGTGTTCGGAGCCCGGTTCATTGAAGCCGATATGGGCGTTTCGTCCAAGACCGAGCAACATAAGATCAATGCCACCGGCCTCTGCAATGAGTGCCTCGTATCGCTTGGCTTCGACATCAGCGTCCGCCGCTGACCCATCGGGGATATGCGTGCGGGAGGGCTTGATGTCGACATGCGCAAAGAGATTGTGGCGCATATAGTAGGCATAGGATGCTGGGTCGTCGGACGACAGGCCCAGATACTCGTCGAGATTGAATGTGGTCAGCGCGCCATAGGATCCGCGTCCGTTGGCGAACTCGTCTTTGAGCCGGGCGTACACGGCGAGCGGAGTGCCGCCTGTCGGGAGGCCGAGTACACTAGCTGGCTTATGTGCGATCTGCTGCAAAAGCATATCCGCTACGGCAGCAGAGGCGTCCGCGGCCGTGTCCTTAATGATAATCTTCATGTGTATTCCGTTTAGTTAAGTCGTTTTCCGCTTACCGCGTCGAACAGCGAGACCTTGTCAGTGGCGATTTGTACCTTCACGGTCTGACCAGCCTTGGTGCTGCCGGTCTCCAGCCTTGCTGTCAGCGTCTGTCCGTTTACGGAAAGGATAACGTTGTCTTCAGGGCCGGTGGATTCGACCAGGTCGACGAGCGCATCGTGGCCTTCCTGATCGGCGCCTACGAGCTTGATATGCTCCGGGCGCACGCCAAGAATTATCTCCTTGGCTATATCAGCTTCGACTTCGGGGAATGGAAGCGAGAGCGTCCAGTCCTTCCCATCGCTGAACTTCACACCGTCAGTGCCTTTTGCCAGCGTTCCATTGATAAATTGCATCGATGGCGAGCCGACAAATCGGGCAACAAACGTATTTGCAGGCTTGTGATAGACCTCGTAAGGCGTGCCAATCTGTTGGATATCGCCTTTGTTCATCACGACGATGCGAGTTGCGAGTGTCATGGCCTCGATCTGGTCATGGGTCACATAGACCATGGTCTTGCCGATGCGCTCGTGCAGACGCTTGATTTCGGCGCGGGTTTCAACGCGGAGCGTCGCGTCCAGATTTGACAAGGGCTCGTCGAAGAGAAAGACCTTCGGGTCGCGCACCAAAGCGCGACCGATGGCAACACGCTGACGTTGACCGCCGGAGAGTTCGCGCGGCTTGCGTTGAAGCAGCGGCTCGATTTGCAGCAGGCGCGCCACATCGGCAACTTTTGCGGCAATGGCCTCCTTCGAAAGTTTGCGCATCCGAAGCGGAAAGCCGATGTTTTGTGCAACGGACATGTTCGGATAGAGCGCGTAAGACTGGAACACCATAGCGATGTCGCGCTCGCGCGTCGGAGTATTGGTGACAGGCCGTCCCTCGATGACGATTTCACCTGAATCAATCGGATGAAGACCGGCAATCGCGTGAAGAAGGGTCGATTTCCCGCAGCCTGAAGGTCCGAGAAGGACGATAAACTCCCCCTCCGACACTTCTACGTCGATGCCCTTCAGAACGGGATAGTCGCCGTAGGCTTTGGTGATCTTTTGGAGAGACAGTGAGGTTGTGTTTGCTGAGGTCATGCCGATCATCCTTTGATACTACCGAGCGACATGCCGCGTACGACTTGTCCTTGAACAAGCATGCCAAGCACCAGCATCGGCAGCATAACGAGTGTTGCAGCCGCGGTAAGCGGTCCCCATTGGACGCCTTGGAACGTCAGGAACGAGGTGATGCTTACGGGCAATGTTTGCGTGTCGCGACCGGTCAGAACGAGAGCGATGAAGAATTCATTCCAAGTGAAGAGGACACACAGGATTAGGGTTGCGACGATGCCTCCCTTGGCGACGGGCAAGAACACGCTCCAGAAGATCGTAAATTCGCGAGCACCGTCCACCTTCGCGGCATCACGCAGTTCTCTCGGGATGTCCTCGAAGAACGTGATGAGGAGTGAGATCGCGAAAGGCACGTTGATGAACGCATAAACAGCGATTATCACCCAGTGGTTATTCAACAGCTTCAATTGTGCTGCGAGAAAGTAAGTGGGAATGATGAAAATCAGCGGTGGCGCAATACGGAGCGTCAACACGAACTTCTCATTCTTCCGGCGAACCGGCTCTTCCTGCGCAACGAGGCCGTAGGCTACCAGCGCTCCGATGGTCACTGATATGGCACTGGCGCTGAAGGAAATCACCACGCTGTTGAAGAACGCCCGAATGAAGGAACCGTTATTGAAGATCCGATGGTAGTTCTCCCAGGTTGGCTCGAAGAACCAGACCGGCGGGATAGCGAACGCATCCTTCGTCGACTTGATCGAGGTGACAACGACCCAATAGAGCGGAAAGAGGACCACGATAAGAAGGACCGCGACGACGATGTAGAAGAATAGCTTGCGCATTACGCGGCTCCCCTCGACTGAGCCTTGAAGGCCAGATTGTAAAGCAGAAGCAGGGCGACATTGGTGAAGATCGTCAGCACCATTGCGATGGTGAGAGAATATGAAATGTCGAAGTTGGTGAATGCTGAGATGTATCCGTAGAGATTGAGCGTCTCAGTCGATAGTGCCGGGCCGCCCCTCGTCATGATGTAAAAAATATCAAAGGTCTTGACACTATCGATACCGCGAATAAGGGCCACCACGAGCAGAGCGCGCTGCAGAGCAGGGAGTGTTATGTGCCAAAGCACTTGCCACTCGCGAGCTCCGTCGACGCGAGCCGCGTTCTGCGGATCGCCAGGTAGGGATTCCAGCGATGCCATGGTCAATAGGACGACGAACGGCGTCCATTGCCATACATCTGCAATCATAACCGAGAACAGCGCGACACTCGGATTGCCAAGCCAGTCAACCGGTCCCAGATGAAGAAGGGAGAGAAGATAGTTGGCCATGCCGCTCGCAGGGTCAAACATAAAGCGCCAGGTCAGGCCGACGACAATCGGGGTCATGACGATAGGCACGAGCATGATGGCGCGAGCAATCTTCTTGCCGAAGAATTCTTTGTCGAGAAGCAGTGCGATCGCGAGGCCCAGGGCAAGCTCGATCGCGGTGGCACAGATCGTAAAGAGAACGGTTCGCCACAACGCACTCAGACCGCGAGGGTCAAAGAGCAAACGCACATAATTGTCGAGGCCGATGAACTGTTGGGCGCCGGGCCGCAATAGGCTGATGTTCTGCAAGGTCAACCACAGAACGTAGATCGTGATCACCACCGAAACCGCGCCAAAGAATGCGATCACGGGTTGATAGAAAAGCTTTGTTGCGTCCCTGTACACGGCAAGATCCCCTTGTCATTGGAGCCACGCCCGGCGATGACCAGGCGTGGCGAGAGATTTTATCGGGCCAATGCAGCGTCGTTAGCCGTATTCGCTTCAGCGAGCGCATCCTTGGCGGATGCCGTTCCGGCGAGCGCCTTCGAGACCGCGATGCCGGCGTTGTTGATGATCTCGTTCGCGGCCTGGACCGTCGGCAGGTATTGCGGATTGCCCTTGGCAATCGAGCCGAGCATCGCTTCCTTGAAAGCGCCGTAACGCTTGTTGAATTCGTCGGAATTCATCGCGGCCTGCGAGGTGACACCCGAGTTCGGTGCAATTCCGAACGACTTGATCTGCTGCTGCTTCGCGGTAGCCCACGCGGAGAAGATCCAGGCAGCTTCCTTGTTGGCGGAAGCGGAGGTCACATAAAGGCTGTGAACCGCCAGCGAAGACGAGCCACCCTTCAGGTTATCGCTCTGCGCGGGAACCGGCACATAACCGACCTTGCCGACGACCGACGAAACCGAGGGGTCTTCATTGAATGCACCATTGACGGTTGCATCCATCGTCATTGCTGCCTTGCCCTGCTGGAACAAGACGCGATTTTCTTCCCAACCGAAATTTGCCACGCCCACCGGACCATAGTTCCGAAGTACACTCGCGAAGGCATCAAGTGACTTTGCTGCCTCTTCGCTGCCAAGGGCCGATTTCCCATCCTTGGAGATGAACTCCCCACCATAACCCCAAAGCCAGCCGGCCCAGACGTAAACGCTCTGGATACCCTGCATCCCGCGCATCGTGATGCCAGCGATTTTGCCTTCGGACTTCTCCTTGACCGTCTTTGCAGCGGCTGCAACATCGTCGAATGATTTAGGCGGCTGAATGCCGTATTGTTCAAAGAGGTCCTTGCGGTACATGAGGAACGTGCTCTCCCCATAAACGGGCAGCCCGTAGAGTTTGCCGTCAAGGAGATTGGTGTTCAGGTATCCCGGTACGAAATCGGACTTGTCGTAGTCCTTTGGGAATTTCGTGGCGAGGTCATCGAGAGGATCAATGTATCCCGCCTTCACGAAACCCGGGATAAAGATGATGTTGTTCTGAACGACATCGTAGCGTCCAGACGCCGACGAAAACTCGAGAAGCTCTTTCGCGGTGATGTCGGATTCCGGAACAACTTCGAGATTGACCTCGATTCCGGTTTCCTTGGTGAATTCCGGCAAGAGCGCCTGGATACCGTCTGTGGTCGCGTGACCTTCCATCAGGACCGAGATCTGCGTGCCGGCATATGGCTTGGCCGCATCCTGCGCAAAGGCAGGTATTGCGGCCGAAGCCGAGAGTGCAATCGTCAAAGCAAGTAGATGGCGTCTTTTCATGTCATTCCCCTTTTAATTGTCCATGAGTTGCGTTGATTTGCTTAGTCGATATCAAGTCAGAGCTTGACCACTTCTCCAGTCTCAGCCGATTGGATGAGAGCACGTGTGAGCTCGAGCGAACGTATAGCTTCCTCACCGCTGGCGACGTTGGACGGGCCGCCATCGAGCCATTCCAGTACGCTGGCGAGCTGGATTTTGAGATCGCCGCCAACGCGACCGCCGATGATCGGCCAATGCTGGGTATCGATCTCTCGAGATGTCTGGTTGTCGGCGAAATAGAGGCCGCTATCTCCGCATTGAACTTCGAAGGACCCTTCGGTCCCGATCAGCTCCATGCGAGCGTCGATCATGTGGCGCGCACCTGCTGGCAGGGACCAGGCGCTTTCGAAATTGACGGTCGTGCCGCCAGAGAAACGAACGATACCGGCGATTGTGTCTTGGGTTCCGATCTCGCCGAGCAGGATATCGGTCTGTTGTGCATAAACACTGACCGGCGTCTGACCTTCGAGCATCCACAAAACCATGTCGACGTCGTGAACGGTCACATGCAATGCAAGTGGCAAAGTACCGGCGTAGCGCTTCGGACCCTCGGTGCGAGCGCTGTTGCGGCGTGCGTAGATGTGGATCGGAGTGCCAATCTGCCCAGACGTGATGAGTTCGCGCGCCTTGTAATAGCGCGGATCGAAACGCAGCAAGTATCCAATGCCCAGCTTGACGTTGTTAGCTTTGCAGGCGTCGACGATCTTCTGCCCATCTTCGATTGTCGAGGCGATCGGCTTTTCGACGAAGAGGTTGACGCCCTTGGCTGCAATTGCCAACGCTGGTTCCAGGTGCAGATGGTCAGGCGTGCAGATGCTGACCAGATCAAGCTCCTCCGCTGCGAGCAGATCGACGTGCGAAGCATAAGCCTTCACGCCCTTACCGAGTTCGTTTGCAACCGCGGTTGCGCGTTCGAGGTTCTGGTCAACGATGGCGACGAGCTCAGCCCTTGGCTCGTTTGCAAAGATTTGTGCGTGCATCGAGCCCATGAAACCGGCTCCGATCACTGCAACGCGGAATTTCTTACTCATCTCATGTCTCCATAGTGAAAGGTTCGCGCCGGAGATCGGCGACGGCGTCTGCAAATCGACGTGTGATCACATCGGGTCGTGTAATCGCTGAGCCAACAACGGCGAACATCGCACCGTACTCGATGGCGAGGCGTGCATGGGCAGGCTCCCAAAGACGACCCTCGGCCACGAACGGTATCGATGCGGTCGAAAGACCGCGCATCAGCGCAAAATCCGGTGACCCGTCCTGGGTCGAATACGGCGTGTAACCGGAGAGCGTCGTGCTTACTAAGTCGGCACCTGATGACATCGCCGCATAGGCTTCCGCGAGGGTACTTACGTCGGCCATCGCAATCTTCTCCGCGCGATGGATCTCAGCAACGAGATCGGAGACCTCTACCGGTCGAGCCCGTTCTGTTGCGTCGAAAGCGACAATATCTGCCCCAGCAATGCAAAGTTCCTGAACATCATGGATTGTCGGCGTGATGTAGACGTCGCTGTCCAGCTGCGCGATTTTGGTGATGCCAATAATCGGTACGGAAACCGCTTTCCGAACGGCTGCGACGTTCTCAATTCCCTCAATCCGGACCGCTCGAGCGCCTCCCAGGACTGCAGCCTTGGCCAGCGCGACGATAAACTCGGTCGGCTGCAAGGGGCTTCCATCCGCCGCCTGGCATGAGACAGCAAGCGCTCCCCGAATCTCTTCGAGAATGTTTGTCATCACTTCGTTCCCACTTCTTTTGTTGAAGAGAAGCTAGGAGTAATGACATTATTCGTCAAGATATTTTTTTAGATGAAAATTTCCGCCAAAATGAAATTCAGAAGCGCTAGCTTACCTGGCATTGTAAAATTCGCTTATGTTTAGATACTTCTGTCGGTCACGCTCTGAGCAGTTTCACGAACGATATCAATGCGTTCAGGGGCTACTTGCGCTATGTACGATGCAACCGCGTCAACAATTAACATCTCACTGATTTTCGAGGCGTAAGCGCCTCCCGTCAGGGGAGTCTCCGGCCATGACGCGAGGAGGACGTAGTCACATACTGCTGCAAGCGGGCTCTTAACGCGGCTGGTTATCCCAACGACCTTCGCTCCGCGCGAATGGGCACGCTTCGCGATACTCACGGTATCGATCGTCGAACCAGAGTTTGAAATCAGGAAATAAACGTCGTCCGGATACGACGTGGCAGCTGCCATCGTCGCCAAATGGGCATCTCGTGGAATGTGAGAATGCACGCCAAGTCGCGCGAGTTTGTATTCGAGATATTGACCGGTTATCGCCGAAGCGGCGACGCCAAAAATCTCAATATTACGTGCTTTTAGAAGCTCGTGCGCCACAGCTTCAATCGTGCGGCGGTCAAGCAGTCTTTCAGTTTCATCCAAGGCCTTACGCGCAGTGCCGATAAGCTCAAGAACCGTATCGCCATCTGCATTTGTCGTGTCTTGCTTCTGGTTGGTCGCCAACTCCTGTGCCAAGGCAAGTTTAAAATTTTGAAAACCAGTAAAGCCGAGCTCGCGGCAAAAGCGCATAACACTCGCTTCGGAAGAGCTTGCATCCTCCGCTAATTCAGTGATGCTTTTATATAAAACGGACTGTGGGTCCTCTAGCGCGAAGTTGGCAACGCGCTGCAATGCCTTCGTCATGGTGGGCGCATGCGATCTTATACTCGCAATTAGCGGTATGCTTTGTCCCTGATCCAAAGATTAATTCCCCAAAAGAGCCTTCTACAATCCGTTTTATAGATCAGCGGCGACACCGTCACAGACTGCAGTTTACAAAGCTCGATTGCATTTCACGCCAACCACGAGCACCGCAGCAGATCTGAAAGTTATCGCCAGAAGAGATCCGGCCACTGACGACATTTTTTATGCGCCTGAGCGCGTTTTGTCGAGTGCGACAATGTTGCCGCAGCGGCTCGGCTCCCCTTTTTTCCGGCCAACGGTATTGGAACATGAGAGAAATCAACCGTCAGGTCAGTGCGAGGTGACGTTCCTACCATCAATCCAGGTATCCACATGTGCAAGCTTGGAATCCAACACCACGAAATCGGCGATGTATCCCGGCTTAAGGTACCCGAGACTCGCGTCAACCCGCGCAGCTTTCGCTGGGGAAGATGTTGCGAGTTGCAGCGCCTCCTCCAAAGGGAAGCCGACTTCGCTGTGGACAAATTTGATGCTCGCCAGCATGTCGATGTCTGCGCCGGCCAATGTTCCGTCAGCGAGTTTCAGGCTTCCTTGACTGCGCTTTATCGTGCGGCCATTTAGCTCAAAGCTGGCAAGTTCCGTACCGATTGTCTGCATGGCATCTGTAACCAAGAAGATCTGACCGGGGCCAGTTTTCGCACGCAATGCTATCTTGATCGTCTCCGGATCGACATGGACACCATCCGTGATTAGCCCTGCAAAAACGCGGCCATCTGCGATGCTTGCCCCCACAATGCCCGGTTCACGATTCCCGAGTTGGCTCATCGCGTTGAAGAGATGAGTGACCATTGTCGCGCCTGCGTTAAAATATGCTCGAGCCGTGACTGCTGTCGCGTTACTGTGCCCAATGCTCACGACAACACCGTAGCGAGCCAACGCCGACGCCTGATCAACCGTTACACTTTCCGGAGCGATAGTAGTCAGCAAAAAGCCGGATTGTGCACGGTAGGCTAGCAAACTGTCGAGATCCTGCGGTGTCATCGACCGGATATAGTCCGGATTGTGCGCTCCCTTTCTTTCGATGGAAAGATGGGGGCCTTCTAGATGCAACCCAAGAAACCCGGCAACCTTCTTTTCGTGGGCTTCGAGCCCGCCCGCCAGAGCGCGCGCGGTGATCTCTGGTGTGTCCGTGATCAGGGTCGGAAGGAGCTTTGTCGTTCCAAATTTTGCGTGTGCGAGAGTTATCGCTTCGATTGCCTCTGCAGATGTCTCGTCGCCGAAGCGCACGCCGCCTCCACCGTTGACCTGGAGGTCTATGAAGCCCGGCACGATTGTCTGGCCGGTGTAATCATAGCGGTCTACTTTCGGCGGTATATTCGCTTGAGGTTCCACCTTCACAATACGCCCCCGCTCGAAGAGAAGGGCCGAGTCCTCCAACCATCGTTCGCCGTCGAAGATTCTTTCAGCTGTTACCGCGAGTAGCTTCGACATCTCGACTTCACCTTATCCGCATCGGCCGACTCCGGCCTTTGATTGCGACGTCAGAGAGCAGTGAAAGAACCGGCTCCAGACGCGGCTGTGTTAAATTGAGGTTGTTCGAAGCTATTACAGATGAAAATTTTCGTCAAGATTTGCAATTAGATGGATTATTTCACCAACAATTCGTCTCATCTGACTGACTCATCCGGTCCGGCGGACCTCATGTCTTTGGGCCCGGGAACTTGCCGGGGGGTATCGCGCGGATCAGCGCCACCACCGTGAGCAAATTCATCACCTCTGTCGGCCGGCATTTTGAACTCAGCATCTCGATCCGCCAAGCCTCAAAGGTTTGCAGTCAGATCGAAGAGTAGTCGCGCAACAAGATGTCGATCTCCCCTTCCCGCTGGATTCACCCGTTGATCGCCATCATGCTGGAGCCGAGCACGATCCGTCGGCGTTTTTCGAACGGCGATGGCCAGACGATGTCGCTTTTCGCATGCTTGGTCATCTACTGAAAATGTCCCGAACATCGTTCGTGCCGGTGCGGCTCTTTACCGATACAGCAGAAGCATCGGCATTCTATGAGACGCTTGGCTTTTCTAGGGTGGCGTCAGCTAGCGCTAACCGTCATTCGGCTGGTTGACGTGGTGCCCCGGTCAGAAATACGACCGGCCATGGTTTGTTTGTCCGTTTACAGCCGAGGACTCATCAATGAGCTTTTGCGCCCGTCAATTTGATCAACGCGCGCAGCCTGTAGCATAACTTGGAGATGCTCAATTTATCCGGGTCTGCGAAGGAACGCAGTGATAATACCCGCAAAAACTCGTATACGGCCCGCGATCGCAAGTTTTGGGATCAGAGATCACACGCCCGGAATTGTCTGTATTGCGAGCGGGAGTCGAACCGGGCTTATGGGACCACATCCCATTCGCATCGAGACGATACCAGTGGTAATCATTCCCCGGCCAAACGACGAGTGCGATGAAGTGGCCTTGAGAAGGGGTGGTTGACGGATTTGGCACAGAAATTTGTCCATCTCGTTCAGATGCTGCACCAACAGCACCGCATTCGTATTCAATGTAAATCAGTCCGCTACCTCTACCAGGCTGGGCGAAAGTATTTGTAATTTTGTCGTTTGCATAATTGTAGCAATTGTTATTGGCCCGAACGTTTGGGTCATTATTCCATTTTCCCGGATCGAAAGTCGGCACGACCAAAGGTGCCAAATGGCTGGACGTTCGCGCCGCGAACTGGGGCTTTATCTGTTGGACTACGAAACTTCGTTCATCGTGTTCAACGGCGCCATCGGCCGTCGACAAAAGCCACTCCTCAATCTCTGGCGTTTGCTCAACTCGGTTGATGTCAAAGCGGTCGAGATCAATGACCCCGCTATGGATGTAGATGTGTGGGTCAAGGTCCGGAACTCGGACGCTTTGGATCCTGAATCCCCTATATCCTAGACCGCCAACAATGCCTGGAGGCTTCAAGAGGGTCGTAGTTGTAACGTTACGAATACGATCAGCAAGTTCCCGAATTTGAAGGTTGTCCAGCTCCCAAGATGGGTTCAAGCGGCCGGAGTACAATTCGAGGGTAACAGTTACGGACATGTGCATTCCTCCCAAGGATTGACAACATCTCCAGCGCCGAACGGCACCGGACTCTGTGCTCCAAACGAGCAAGCCACCTTGTAAAGGTCGCGAGCCGCTCGAGGATCAGGTAGCGGTTATAGTTTCCTAGCCGCGACCGTCATCACAACGTGTCGTCTCATATGGCCACGTGTACCAAGCTTTCATGATTGACCAGCTTCTCGGCACGGGTTCTGCTTGCTTCGCGTCGATTTTTATCGGGTACATTTGCCCATTCGGTCTCGCTACCTCGACCATAACCGATTTGAACTGATTTCCGTTTTCAAGCACATTCGCTGACCAGGTTAGCGCCGCCGATCCATCGGCAATGGGATTCGGGAAATAACTGGTATCCGGGTCCCACCAGTGAACTTCATAGCCATAAATCGTTGGACCGTCCTTCGAACAGCCGACCGTGAAGAAGCCATTTCCCCCCGGGATGGTTCTGTTGATGAACTCGCGCTTTTCGCCGCCTGGATATCTGCTGATGCGACACATGACTATGTTAATCGGCTTTGAGCTTTGTTGCACGACCACGTTTGTGCCAGAACCGTTGCAAGAGCCTGTGGTCAGGATCCGCGGTATAATCCATGTGCCGCTCGCAGGCGCTCGTTCATGCACTGGTATTGCCATGGCATCGATCTGCGTATCCGACTTTTCTTCGATTTCATTGGCATTTGCACTCATCGTGCAAAGAGCAATCGCAGCCGCAATAAGGCCGATGCGATAGGATTCGTGTGCATGCATCGTTGCGTCCCTCACCAATCAATTGAGAATTGCACAAATGTATTTCACAATCTCACGTATTTGCATTTAGCCATTCGAGGTAGGTGACGAAGACCGTGCTCAAGGATGTGTTTGTCGGCAACAAGTGGCAATGTAATCCCGTGTCGAGTATCGATCACGCCGTCATCTGCTACCTTCGAAACTGCGCATGCCCGACTCACTTGGTCGCAGTTTCCTGAGTAGCCCTGACATGCGGCTACAGTTTCTGTATTGACCAAAACGGTGTGGGGCAGTTATCTGAGAGGAAGATTTTGGTTGCGCCAGTAACCGGGCAGCAACTGCAGAGACGACCACTATGACCGCAATCCTCACCGCCTGCACTCAGAGAAAGCGGGTTACCCACAACCCATTGCTTTCTGCTCGAGACCTGCCATGCGGTACGCTGTCGGAGGTGGCCACGGCTTGGTCCGAGCGCCTCAAGTCAGCAGAGGCGACCAGCGCGGCAAAAGACCTCTATGCCGGACGATCATTTCTTGAGGCCAACAAGGCGTCGAATACCGCCCGAGCCGAGCTTTTTATTGTCTCAGCCGGCCTCGGCCTCGTCCATGGAGACGATGCCGTACCCTCCTACAATCTGACGGTTTCCAAGGGTGATGCGGACTGTATCATGCCGAAGCTGCCTGACGGCTGTGCCGAAGCAGACTGGTGGGGAGCCTTGGGCGGCGCCCAGGCGCTGATCAGCATGGTGGAGGCGGCACCTCATGTCGTCGTGATCGGCCTTCCATCTCCCTACCTGCGGATGATCGCTCCAGCTCTTGGGCAATTATCCCCTGAAGCTTGCCGGAAGATCCGGATCACGGGAGGTCGCTTTGCTTCCGAACTCGATCCACGGCTAGAATCTGCGCGTCTACCCTACGATGACCGCTTAGATGGCCCCGAGAGTACACTGCCTGGGACGAAGTCCGACTTTGCAGCCCGTGCCGCCCGCCATTTTGTCGAGAACGTCCTCCTCAACGAGCCGGCCGCCGATATTGATATCCATAGCGGGCAAGTCGAAGCAATCATGTCGAAATGGACTCGTCCAATCGCAAAACTCGGCACCCGAATGTCTGACGCTGAGATCAAATCGATTGTACGCGAAAATTGGGAGCGAGCCCAAGGGCGCAACACCAAACTGCTACGGATTTTGCGTGACGAGTTGAATGTCGCTTGCGAGCAGAAACGCTTTCAGAGTTTGGCGGCCGAGATTCGCGAGGAGAAGGCCCAATGAGCGACGATGATAACACTCTTCTGGTCCGGGCGGTCAAAACGCAGCAAGGCGACGGGATCGACGTCTATGCCTTCTTTCTTCACGGATCGGATCTAACACGGGTCGCAGATATCAGCCGCATCCATCGGGACGAAAAGGACCTGAAAGGGTTTCAACGAAAGGAGATCCGGAGCCACGTAAAGGCGATCGTCGAATTCCTAGACAGCGGTCCCGTGCTCTTCCCCAATGCGATTACCTTGGCCTTGTCTCCCGAGGTCGCGTTCGACGTGTCACGCGGCCCAAAGCCGAAAGGACTTACAGAGGTTGGTCAGTCTGGGACACTGAGCATCCCGATCAGAGAAGACGGTCATCGTGCAGCTTGGATCGTTGATGGTCAGCAGCGCTCCCTTGCTCTTGCCAAGGCAAAGGATAGCCGTTTCCCAGTCCCGGTCGTCGGCTTTGTGTCTCAAGACGTGCAGGTTCATCGGGAACAGTTCATTCTGGTCAACAAGGTCAAAGCGCTGGATGTGCGGCTGATCAACGAACTGCTTCCCGCCGTCGGCACGCTCCTGCCTAAGGACCTCGCGGCAAACCGCCTCCCAAGCGAGTTGTGCAATCTCCTCAATAGGCAACAGAAGTCCCCTTTCTATCGCCTCATCCGCCGAGCCTCCGATGACGGAAAGGAGCACAACGTCGTCAATGACACCGCGCTGATCGACACAATCAAGAAGAACCTCAAGGGTCCCCATGGGGCTCTGAGCCAATATCTAGCGAGCGACGTGTATAATCCCGATGCCATGTACGACGCATTGGTTCTTTACTGGACGGCGGTTCGCGACGTTTTTCCCGACGCATGGGGCAAGCAACCGACAGAAAGCCGGTTGATGCACTCGGCCGGAATCAAGGCAATCGGAGCTCTGATGGACCAAATCATGTTGCGCGCCGATAGTTCCGCAACGCCAGAAACCGAAGTTAGACAGGCCCTGCAGCGGATCGCGCCTCTTTGCGCGTGGACTGAGGGGGCATGGGAGGGTCTCGGCTTGCAATGGAACGAAATCCAGGGGACGCCGCAGCACAACCGGTTGCTGGCCGACCATTTGATGCAACTCGACCGCAAGTTATCCAGGCCCGCCCGATGAGATTTATCTTTGCAGACAGCCTCGATCACGTCGATCCCGGTTATGATTTCATCAGAGATCGCTACTCGGAAGGCCGGACCCCCTATTGGGACGATGCCTATCCGCATGAAATCATGGGATACGCCCCGTACAAGGGAATGCTGGTTTCGCGCGGTATAGTCGGTGGGGCCGCCGTTGGCGGAAAATACACGGAAGCTCAGGCCATGCGCTTCCGGCGCGTCGGTGCGCGTGAGTTTCTGCGTCTCGACAAGCCGCAATTCGAGCAACTGCCGATTTTTGGCGATTGCGGCGCCTTTACCTATCACAAGGAAGACAAACCGCCGTATACGCCGGACGACACGGCCGAATTTTATGACGATGCCCGCTTTACGCACGGCTGCTCGGTCGACCATATCATCTTCGATTTCGACGAGAGCCTGAAGGGTTTCGAGGGCGGTACCGAGGAGGCACGCCGGCGCTTCGAGATCACGCTCGAGAACGCCTCGGCATTTCGCACCTCAACCCAGCATATGTCGAACCGCTTCACCCCTATGGGCGTCATTCAAGGCTGGTCACCAGGGAGCATGGCCGAAGGGGCACGTCGTTTGGTCGCGATGGGCTACGATTATCTTGCCCTCGGCGGTACGGTGCCGTTGAAGGCCTCACAGATCAAAGCCTGCCTTGCCGCGATACGTGGCGTTATTCCAGACAGCACGCGCCTCCACATTCTCGGCTTCGCAAAGGCTGACGAAATAGACACGTTTGGCTCCTTCAACATTACGAGTTTCGACACGACCTCTCCTTTGATCCGTGCCTTCAAGGACGCAAAGGCCAACTACTATTTGCCAAACAAGGCCGGCAAACTCGACTACTACACCGCGATCCGCGTCCCCCAGGCGCTTGAGAATCCCAAACTCATGCGGCTTGCGAAGCGCGGCGCTGTGAACCAGGAACAACTCGTGTCGATGGAGAAGAACGCGCTCGCCGCGCTGAGGTCCTATGACCGCGGCGAAGCTGATCTCGAAGAAACTCTCGACACGGTACTCGAATACGCAACGCCGGCAGTCATGGGCGAGACGATTGGCGATTTGCCGGGTGCGAAGGCCGTCAAGGATCTGAGAGACCGCTACAGGCGCACCCTCGCCGACCGGCCTTGGAAACGTTGCTCGTGTCCGATCTGCTCGGCCCTTTCGATTGAAGTCGTGATCTTCCGGGCAAGCAACCGCAACAAACGGCGCGGTATTCATAATCTGGGCGTCTACAACGCCCTTGTTGACCAACTCCCAATCAACAGTGGGCGAAATGACGATACTCAAATTTCCAGCGATCAGAGCCAGACAGAGCGAAGCGCACACAGTCCTTTCATTTGCAGCGCTAGCGTCTGACCTGCAGAAATTTGCGGTAATCGAGCGGGTTGCCCGCGATGCTGAAGGTGGGCTGAGCGGGTTTCAGCGTCCGCAGATCGCCGGCCATATCCGTGAGATCCGCGACTATCTGGAGAAGGCGGAGGCTATCCTCCCCAATCCGATCGTCGTAGCGTTCACCAACAATGTCGAGATCAGCGACGAAGGCGGCGATGGTCGCTGCGTCGTCGAAATCGACATTGCATCCGGAGCGCCCGGAATGGTCGTCGACGGGCAACAGCGTTTGACCGCCCTTGGCCAGGTCCACGAGAAAGATTTCCAAGTGTTCGTCTCGGCCATTATCTGCCGAGACGATGAGGAGTTGCGCCGTCAGTTCGTCCTGATCAACAATA